>Ga0210407_10000558_pt1 | contig 41556 bp, 35 predicted proteins | sample IncBWC27MmetaG_FD_150860 | JGI IMG/M metagenome (GOLD analysis project Ga0210407, IMG submission 150860) | Forest soil microbial communities from Barre Woods Harvard Forest LTER site, Petersham, Massachusetts, United States - Inc-BW-C-27-M | ecosystem: Environmental > Terrestrial > Soil >...
TCGCTGACCACATCCACCGTGATCCGGCCCGCATAATCCGCCCCCATCCCCACCGTCGAGAACTTTTCCCCGTCCACCACAATCTTCGCCCCGCCAAAAAATCCCGCCGCCACCTCCCGCCCCTCCACTTCCAGCGTCACCACCTTCCAGCTTCCCTGCAGCTTTTCCAACTCCGCGCTCATCCCCACCCGCAACCTCCCTCCGCCCGTCAAAAACGGCGCCCATCGTACACCGCCTTCCCCTACCTCGCGTTAACGTACACAAACTCCATCTCCCCCTCCATCTCCAGCCTTTTCAACATCATCGCACGCCGTTCGAATAGTACGCATAAATTAGTTGACATACTATGTATCTTCGTGCTACCATTCCTCGTGTTTGCCAATCGCCATCTCCAGCCGCCTGTCCCTTCTCTTACTCTCGGTGTCCTCAACGATCTCCGTATAGGGATCGCTCCAAGCTGCTTACTCGCCTGCCCGGTAGCCAGCCCAAGGACCATCCATCAACTCTTCCTTTTTATTCAACGTCCTTCCTTTCGATCACTTGCGCGCTCTTTTTCACCACGGCGCTCGCCTATCTCCTTTATCCTCAAATCCCTGCGCACTCTTTTCATCCCAACGGAGGGTGTCACCCTCTCTGAACTCCATTCCAACCTCGCCACTCATCACTCGCCTGCCCCGCCTGCTCCGACCTTGTCGGAGATCCGGTCAGGGCCACTCGTTTACCCCGATTCGGTCGGGGCCACTTCCGCCGTAACCCCTTCAGAAGCAACACTTGCAAGCCAGCTCATAAGTGTTGCATCTAAAGAACTTACAGAAAATCTAAACCCTTTAGATGCAACACTTACAAAAATCGTGGGGGGGGGGGGGCCGCCTGCCCGGTTCTGCCACCACTCTCCCTCTCTCGCCCGCCCCGCGCGCCAAAATTCCGTCGGCGACCCGCTCATTTGCCCCGCCTGCCACGGCCTTGCCGGAGACTCCGTCGCGGAGGCGGGCGCGGTCTCATGGCCTGTGTACTTTCTTGCAAACAGAATCGCGCCGCAATCCATTTGGAATGAACACTTCCAAAACTGTATCAAAACAAAGGACTTCAACTCCCTTTAGAATGAACACTTACGGAAAAAGGGGGAGGGGAGCACCCACGAAAAATGTTCGCCGTTGTCTTTCACAACTCAGAAGTCACGGCTTCTGGCGGCAGGAGCCAATTCAAGCGATAATGCCAACTCACTTTAGAACCGCGAGGTCACCAATCTAGTGCTCCACCCATGGCATGACGTTTCTCCCGGGGACCAGCTTCCCCGCGACTTCCAGGCGGTCATCGAGATTCCGCTCGGCTCCAACGTCAAATACGAACTCGACAAACCGACCGGCCTCCTCAAGGTCGACCGCATCATCCATTCCGCCGTCTACTATCCGGCGAATTACGGTTTCATTCCCCAGACCTACGCCGAAGACAACGATCCTCTCGACGTCCTGGTCCTCTGCCAGGAGGCCGTGCAGCCGCTGGCGCTCATCAGGGCCCGCGCCATCGGCCTGATGACCATGATCGATTCCGGCGCCAGCGACGATAAAGTCATCGCCGTGGCCACCAACGATCCGGAATTCAACCACTACGTCGAGGCCAATGAGCTCCCGTCGCATCGCCTGCTCGTTCTGAAAAGATTTTTCCAAGACTACAAGCAACTCGAAGGCAAACAGGTTCAGGTCGAAGACATCCGGCCGGCGTACGCCGCCGCGAACGTCATCGAGAAAGCTCTCGCGAGCTATCAGAAGAATCGCGAAAGACTTCTCAAACAAGACGGCCGCTAATGCTTTTGCACTATGTCGCCCAGGAAGTCGCTATATTAAGTTGCGTCATTGTTTTTTGGCGGCAGCGAGCGAGCATCTAAGGGCGCAGCGAACGCCAAGAGTTTGCGAACGCGCAACGTGCGCCAGGAATTTGTAGGGGCGCTCCTTGATTCCGGCTCTTGCCCGAAAGCTTGCTGCGCCCTGTTCGTCACGGAGTGAGATTTGAAACGTTTTCTGAAATGGTCGGCGGGCGTCTTCGCGGTTCTCCTCGTGGCCGCTTTCGGCATGCTCTCCTACATGGCCGGCAGTCCGAAAGATGCCATCAGCATGCTGCACTACGCCCTGCCCCACATGCACCGCGGCACGCTGAAAATCGGCGACGACGCCCCCGACGCGCGCCTCGTGGCGCTCGACGGCGAAAATCATTTTCACATCCGCGAACGCACCGGCGCCCGCCCGCTGGTTCTCGTCTTCGGCAGTTTTACTTGACCACCCTTTCGCCGCCAGGTTGGCGACGTCGTTTCGATCTACAACGACTACAAAGACCACGCCGATTTTCTGACCATCTACGTTCGCGAGGCGCATCCCACCGACGAATGGCAGATGAAATCCAACCTGAAAGACGACGTCTGCTACGCGCAGCCGAAAACGCTCGCGCAGCGCCTGGCCATCGCCAACGATTTCACCAAGCGCTTCAAGTTTCCCATTCCCTTCGGCATCGATGACATGAACAACGCCGCCAACGACGCGTACGCCGCCTGGCCGGAACGCCTCTACATCATTGATGAGTCCGGCCACATCGCCTACCGAGGCGGCATGGGCCCCTTCAACTACAACCCCGCCGAAGCCCGCGCCTGGCTCGCCGCAAAATACGGCGAAGTAAAACACGATCCACCGGCGAAACCTGCGACTCCCGAATCGACGCCTGTAAAATCTGCATCACCCGAAACTACGCCAGCAGCTACAACACCTTCGGCGAATTCCTCAGCCCCGCCTGCATCGCCGTCTGCTGCTTCAACTCCTGACGCATCCGCAGCGGCGGCAAAATCAGCAAAGCCATGAGTCCTCACAAGCCGGGCGCGCATCCGCGGAAACGCGAGCGCGATTTTTCCGCTGATGCTTTGCGGAAGGTCGGGCTGGCGCGCGCGCTTTCCAAACTTGGTTATTGTTCGCGCACGCAAGCTGCGGAATTAATCCGCGTGGGCCGCGTGCGGCTGAACGGAGCGTTGCGGCGCGATCCGGAGGCCCCTGTGCACGTCAGCAAGGACCGGATCGAAGTGGACGGCGCGCTGGTTACCGCTTCGGAAAAAGCCTACGTGGTACTGAACAAGCCGCGCGGCGCGGTGACTACGGCCGCGGATGAAAAAGGACGCGAGACGGTTTACGACTATCTGGAAAAGAATTCCGAATGGCTCGCGCCCGTGGGCCGTTTGGACAAAGCGAGCGAAGGGTTGCTACTTCTGACGAACGATTCCGAGTGGGCCGCGCGAATCACAGCGCCGGAAACGCATCTCGACAAAACGTATCACGTGCAAATCGCGTCGGTCGCTGACTGCTCGATTTTGGAAAGCCTGCGAAACGGGACCAAAACGGTAGAGGGAGATTCTCTCCGCGTGAAGCGCGTGGACATTTTGCGGGAAGGCGAGCGAAATTCCTGGCTGGAAATCGTTTTGGACGAAGGCAAGAATCGCCACATCCGGCGCATGCTTGAGCATCTCGACATCGAAGTGTTGCGATTGATTCGCGTAGCGATTGGCCCGGTGGCGCTTGGCGATCTAGCCAAGGGCAAGCACCGGCCGCTGACAAAAACCGAGAAGTCCGGCCTCGACGCGGCGATGCACCTTGCCAAATCGCAAAGTGCATCGCACTGAGTTTTCGTTGGGGCGCAGAGGCTTGACGATGCCAGTCATGCTGCTGAGTGTTTGTTGTGACGCGGCCGCCGGCCGCTACAATTCACCGCATTGCGTATTCGTCACCGCGTGGCACTTAGACGTTACGGGGCGCTGAGTTTTCGCCGTGACCGAGCAGGTGTCATCAGTTTGCTCGGTCACGGCACGCTGGCCTACTTCGTTTTGTAGGTGAAGGTCACCTTGGTTTCTTCGTCGAGGACCAGCGGGCGAATGAAGCGGTACGAATTGCCGGCATGCGGCACGTCGATGTGCACCGGAAGCACACCGGCCACCTTGCGCTGAAAATTCGCAACGTTTTCCGATGCCGCCAACTGCTGTTTTTGCGCCTCTTTTTTGAGCTCGCGTTCGTTGCGCCGCGATTCGAGCGGGAGGGATTGAAGGCTGCGGTTAGTGATTGTGGCTGTTTCCATATTCACGCTGCTCGCGGTGACTTCGACGGTTTGGTTGGCCGCTGCAAACTGCAAGCCGATGCTGTAGGTCACGGGCCGATTGGCGTCGTAGCCGATGTTGCGCACGGTCTGCTGGAAGCCCGGCATCGAGACGGCAATCTTGGCAGTGCCGCTGCGCAAGCCGGAGACGAGCCAGCGACCGGAATTGTCGGTCGCGATGGTCTGCGAGTACCCGGTGTCAGGGTTCGTCACGGTGACGCGGGCATTCGGAACCATTGCGCCGCTGGGATCGACGACGTAGCCGCCGAGCTGGCCTGGCAGAAGCGCGCCGAAATCAGCGCGGAGAGCACCGATACCGACTCCTCCGCCGGCTCCTACACCCACGCCGGCCTGGAAGCTGCCGTGGACTTCTTCGATATCGGCAACGTATTCCGCGCCGGGGGGCAGGAGATTGGTGGAGAGCGCGTCGCCGCCGAAATCCTTTACCTGGTAGCGCTGGGGAAGGAAGACTTCCCACTGGAGTATGTCGATGGGTACATCCATTTTAGGTAATGAAAGTTCCGAGCCGCCTTTTTTGGCAAACGGCGCGCCGGAATGCAGGAAGACGAAGGAGACGATATAGGAATCGACGGGCCGGAATCCCACGCGCAGGAGCGGCACGCGGTTACCGTCCGGAGCCTCGACGGGTTTCACTTTTTCTCCGGCGACTTCCGCGGAGAGAATGCTGGCGCCCGGAGGCAAGTTCACTTTCAAAAATGGCTGCGCCTGATTTTTGATGGTGAGCCGCACTTCGGTGAGGGATTTTCCCTCGGAAGTTACGAGCGTCGTAATTACAGCGCGTTCCGCGACGGCGCCGAGAACGCTGCTATCGGGAAAACGCGTCCATTCCAGCGCGAGGCTGGGAGCTTCGCTCGTTTGGCGGTGATAGCGGAATCCGGCTTGCAGCGGAAAGCGCGCGAGCGAACGCAGGTAGGGATTCATTTCCTTGAAGTCCACGCGCTTCAGGCCGCCGCCTTCCTTGGCGGTCAGCTCGATGGTGCCGGAGCCTTCGACGAGAACTTCGCCGGTTTCGCGCTGAGTTTTTAAGATGCTGAGGAAGGGCGTGGCTCCCTTTGTGGAACTGATGGATTTTTCCATGGAGATCAGGAATTCGTAATTTTTCTGCGGCGTTCCGGTGAGCTTCAATTGTAAAACGCCGGATTGCACTTCGCTGGTTTCAAGGGATGCGCCGGTGACTCCAGTGATTTCGAATCCCGCGGGAACCGGCAAATCAAATTGCGCGGGCTCGCCCTGGACGACGGCGACGCTGGCAAGCGCAGCGATGCGCATATCGGCCTCGCCGACGGAAACGAGCGTCTTGATGTCCGAGAGGAAGCGGACTTCTTTTGGAACGACGGGTGCGACCACTTCGCGCGTCGTCCACCATACGTTGGTTTGGGCGCCGGGAACGAGTGTGGCTTCGATGGTGGTGAGGCCATTTTCGGAGGCGCGATTGGTGATGAGTCCGGGGCGGAGCTTTACGTTGGTGTGATCGCCGGGAACGGAGATGGTGAGCCGCACGCTGCCCGCGGACGGCGCGGGAATGATGAAGGAGGCGCGGCCTGCCTCGATGGTGAGAGGCATTCCGGCGTCGAGGGTGACGTTGAAGTCCGCCGAGCCGGGAAGGATGGCGGTATGCGTGCCGTTTTCCTGTTCGAGTGGCAGTGCCCGGCCTTCTTGATGGGCGTCGAGAATGGTCATGCCGTTGGTGAGGGCGACTTTGGTTGCGTTGCGGCTGAAGACTTCGCCTTGGAGTTGAATGGCGGCGCGAGCGGAATCATCGGAAACGCGCAACTTCAGGTCGGCGCGCTTGATGATGTAGGGCAATGGAGCCACGTCGGATTTTCGCACCGGCTTGTTGGCCAGTTCGAGGAGATGGTCGTACTCATCGAGCGGAAGAGTGACGTTACCCGTTGCGGGGAGAGGAAGAATGCTTCTCTCCTGCGCTGAAGTGAGGAGCGGGAGCAAAACAAACAGAGCGATGAGAGATTTCGTTTTCACTTGCCACCTGCCTTTTTGTCGCGCTGATAGTTCAGGTCCGCGGAAGCGGCCTGGTTCTCGCCGGTGAGCTCCGCAACGAGATATACCGAGGGGCCAAATGTGGGGAACGAAACACGGATGGGAAGAATTCCCCGGACTTTGCCGGAATCGGATTTTGCCCGGTAGTCATCCACGAGAGACGCAACTCCGGGCGCTAATTGGACTAGCTGCGTGAAGCTTCTTCCGTTGGCGGACAAGTCCTTTCCATCTGTTAGGTAAGGTTGCGGTGGAGGCGGCCCGGGCGATGTATTAGCAACCACTGCGGGTGCGGGCTGAGGATTTAATGCCGCGGAGAAAGGATCGGCGTAAGTATCGACGGTGAAGGCGCCGGGCTGGGGCGTGACGCGGAAGAGCGGCGGATAGTGCGCGACCAAGCCGGTGCGAGAGACCGGGATGTCGAGCGCGGGAAGCAAAAGTTTCATCTGGCCTTTGTCGGTCCAGGGAGTCCCGCGGCTGAGATAAATAATCTCGACGGCGAATTCGGGAGCATCGTCTCCGGCACGCGATTTTTCGAGCGGGAGGAGAATGCTGCCGTCGGTGGCCTGGCCGGGGCGAACGGGTTTTCCGGAGAGCGAGGCGCTCCAGAGAGTTGCGCCCTGGGGCAGATTGATTTTCAGGAAGTTGCGTTGATTGTTGCGAACGGCGTAACGGGCTTGCACGAGAGTTTTGCCGTCATGGGCGATGAGTACGTCGTAGCGGGCTTCTTCGATATTGGCCATGAGCACGGCCTGCGGAGTGTAGCGAGCGACGTTGACGCTGAGGGAACGGACGGTTTTGGCGTCGCCGGAACGAAAACGATAGGCGGCGAGCGAAGGCGACTGTCGGCTGGCGATCGTTTCGCCGAGGTCGGTGGCATCGGCGGATTCGAGGCCTTCCGGTTTGAACTCCTTGATTTCTCCGGCGCCGAGAACCTCGACGGCCACGCCGCCGGTTTCACGCTCGAGGTCGTTCAGGCGGAGAAGTGGAATATCCATGGGGCCGTCGCGCGGGGTGTGCAATTCTCCGTTGACGACGAAGCGCGCGGACTGCTCGACGGGTTCGAGGAAAGTGACGGCGAGATCGCCGGCTTTCATATCCCAATCGGCTACGGTCGCGCCTTGCACCTGGTTGATGGTGACTCCTGCCGGGACGTGAATGCGAACTTCCGGCGCAGCGCCTTGCGTGACTTCGACGTCCACTTCGGCGGAGATGGTGCTGGAGTCCTCGCCGAGGCCGATGAGCTGCCTGAGCGAGACGCGCATGCGGAGCGGCAAGCTGACGTGATGATCTTCGGTTTTGCGGTGCCAGGTAAAGGTGAGTGGCTCATTTCCGCGCCCGTAGGCGGTCCACTTGCTGTCCTGACCAGACTCGGATTGATCGGCGAGGAATCCACCGTTGAGCTGGATGTCCACGCCCTGGCGAGGAAGAAGGACGATGGCGCGAGTAATGCCGGAAGGAGCGGAGGGCAAGGTGATGGATTCCTGGCCCGCGGAAGACGCGACGGGAAGAGCGATGTCCAACTGAAGGACGCCCCTGCCGGTGTGGGAGAGCAAGGCGGAGAGTTGGCCGGTTCCTTTTCCGGGAGCTGACGGGACGAGCGAGACGAGTTTGCCATCGAGGCGCGCTTCGCGGACGAGCAGGCCAGCCGGAATGGGAACGCGGACCCAGCCATCTTTGAGAACGTCGACGGTGAGGCTGGCGCGACCGGCGGCGAGATCGCCGTTGATGCGGAGATCGTAGTCGACGCGGGTGAGGGTGGCATCGACGGGCGGAGGCTCGGGATCGCGGTCGGCGGGAAAGGCTTTGTGGCGCAGGGCGCGGTAGTCATCGACGGAGATGACGACCCAGCCGGGGGAATGCGCGCTGGTCTGCGCACGGAGTGGGGCGGAAAATATCGAGAGTGCTACGAGCAAGGACGCGGCGATGGAAAACAGTGCGACGAGCTTTCTGGCCTGGGAAAGCGGAGCAATGCGAGCAGACATAGAGAATGCCTCCTTTTTCAGAAGCTGACGATTTCGTGCAGGGGACCTTGCAACCCGGGGTTGGAGAGCCTCGTTACCGACGTGAGATGTGGCAATGCGTGAATAGGGTTGTTTCATTTTTTGATTCCTTCTGAAAAATCATTCCCGGGACATTCTGATTTCGGAGCTGCATGGAGTTAGAACGCGCGAGGCTTCCCTTCTTGCAACCTTTCTTTGGTCGATGGAATTGCGGAAGCGCTTCCCCAGTGCGGATACGGTGGCCTGGTTCGGGAATTTTCATTTCTCACGTAACTAACGGGCAACCCGGCAAGACAACCGCGATTCAGAGTGAAATAACAGGACCAGTTCGAGGACTAAGACAAAGCAAAGGTGCAGAGCCGCGCTTGGACGCGGCGAAGATGGGGGTGTGCGCATGCGAGTTGGAGCTTACGCTTTTCTTCCCTTTGTGCTCGGTGCGGGCCTGATGTCGGGTTTAGCGATGGCCGGGCAAGAACCACCGGCAGCACAAGACAATGCGCCGGCGCCGCTTTCGAAGAAAGAGATACGAAAGCGGGAGAAAAAACTTTCGCGGGAATTGGGCCCGGCCTACCGGGAATGGCTGACGGAAGATGTGGTGTACATCATCACGAAAGAGGAGCGTGACGCATTCTTGCAGCTTTCCACAAATGAAGAGCGCGATCAGTTCATCGAGACCTTCTTCGACCGCCGGAACCCAAACCCAGAATCAGCCGAGAATTCTTTTAAGGATGAGCACTACCGGCGGATCGCCTACGCCAACGAGCATTTTTCTTCCGGGATACCCGGCTGGAGAACGGATCGCGGGCATATTTATATTTTGTGCGGACCACCGGACGAAATTGAATCGCACCCGACGGGGGGAACTTACGACCGGCCGATGGAGGAGGGCGGCGGATCGACGCAGGCGTATGCGTATGAGAAATGGCGTTACCGGCATTTGGAAAACATCGGCGAGAACGTGGAATTGGAATTTGTCGATCCGAGCGGATCGGGCGAATACCACTTGACGATGGATCCGGGGGAAAAAGATGCGCTGGCGCACGTGCCCGGCGCGGGAGATAGCCTGAGCGAAATTCTCGGATTCTCGACGCGCGCGCAGCGATTTTCGAATACGAATGGGACGACGCTGCCGGCGCCGCTCGGCGGATCGACATTCAACGAGTTCGACAACCTGGAAAAATATTTCAAGGTGCAGCAACCGCCGCCGAGATTTAAGGATTTGGCGGAGATGGTGACGGTGCGAGTGGTCCGAAATCAACTGCACGTTGATTATCAGGCGGATTTTTTGCGCGTGACGGATGACTCGGTGCTCGTGCCGATTACGGTGCAGGTGGCGAACCGAGACTTGAGCTTTGAAAACCGGCGGGGAGTGCAATCGGCGGAGCTGGACATTTACGCGCGGGTCAGCACGCCATCGGGCCGGATGGTGCAGACGTTCGAAGAGAGCGTTTCGAATGACTTTCCGGAGTCGCTGTTTGCGTCGTCGGTGCAGCGATTTTCGATTTACCAGAAGGCGGTGCCGCTGCGACCGGGGCTCTACCGGCTGGACGTGGTGGCGAAAGATGTGCGGAGCGGAAATGTTGGGACGGTCAGCGCGGCGCTGCGGGTTCCGCGGTACGAGGGAGACAAGCTGGAGGCGAGTTCCTTGATTCTGGCAGATGAGATTGGGCCGGTAGCAAAGGCGCAACTGGGGGCGGGGCAATTTGTGCTGGGGTCGGACAAGGTGCGGCCGCGAATTCATCAGGAGTTTTCGAATGGCGAGAAGATGGGCGTGTATTTGCAAGTCTACAACCTGAAGACGGACGCGAAATCGCATAAGAACAGCGTGTCGATCGAGTATCGCGTGATGAGAGATCGGCAGGAGGTTTGGAAGGTGGCGGAGAGTTCGGAAGAGCTTCGCCAGACTGGTGAGCAGATCACGCTGGAGCGGTTCGTGCCGCTAGCGGGTCTCGCTGCGGGCCGCTACGGGGTCTCGATCAAGGCTACGGATCAGATTTCGGGGGAGACGATGGAGCGGAAGGCGGAGTTCACGGTGAAAGCGGCGCTGGAGAATAAGAGCCGCGCAGCTGCAAGTTCGACCAATCCTTAGTTCTATTGAACGGTACGTGCGGTTGTGCGAGTGTGACCTCTATTGAGGATGAGCCGCGTTTCGACCTACTGATGGAAGTTCGCCGGGGATAAGCAGGAACGATCAGCGGGCGAATTCTAGCGCGCGAAAATTTCCGCTTGACAGGAGAGGGATGCTGGTGTATTTAACCTGTTGGCTATTTAACCGGCAGGTTTGATACGAGATGGGCACAGACCACCTGAGTACGACGTTTGCGGCGCTGGCCGATCCCACGAGGCGGGCGATCCTGGCGCGACTGGTGACGGGCGAGGCATCGGTGACGCAACTGGCCGAGCCGTTCGAAATGAGCATGCCGGCGATTTCCAAACATTTGAAGGTGCTGGAGCGCGCGGGGCTGATCGCGCGGGGGCGCGAAGCGCAGTGGAGGCCGTGCCGGCTGGAGGCGGCGCCGCTGAAAGAAGTGGCCGGCTGGGTGGAAGAGTACCGGCAATTTTGGACGGCGAGTTTGAACCGCTTGGAAGCTTATTTGCGCGAAATGCAGAACGAGGAACCGAAGAAGGAGCAGAGGAATGGGCGCAAGCGGCGCAAGAAGTAGCGATGCAAGCCATGCAGGTAAGGATCTGACGATCACGCGGCTTCTCGATGCGCCCCGCGCGATGGTGTTCAAGGCGTGGACCGACGCGAAGCATGTGGCGCAGTGGTGGGGTCCGCATGAATTCACCAATCCGCGGTGCGAGTGGGACTTGAGGCCGGGCGGCGAAATGCGGATCGACATGCTGGGACCGGACGGTATGGTGTTTGCGATGAGCGGGGTTTTTCACGAGGTGGTGGAGCCGGAACGGATCGTATATACGAACAGCGGGCTGGATGAAGATGGAGAGAAGACTTTTGAAATTTTAGTTACGGTGCGATTTGTGGAGCAAGGCAGGAAGACCGTGGTGAGCGTGCACTCGAGGGTTCTGAGAGCGGGACCTGGGGCGGAGAAATATTTGGCGGAGATGGAAATGGGCTGGACGCAGTGCATCGAACGGCTGGGGGAATTTGCAGGAAGAGAAACTTTGGAGAAGCGAACATGAACGGGAACGAAACGAATCCATCGCAAGTGCGCGAGGGACTGGGAAGTTTCATGCGCGATGTGAAGTTTGCGGCGCGGTCGCTGTCGCGGACGAAGGGGCTGACGATCACGGTGGTGCTGACGCTGGCGTTGGGGATTGGAGCGAATGCAGCGATCTTCAGCCTGGTGCGGGGAGTGTTGCTGCGGCCGCTGGTGAACCGCGATGAGAACCGGCTGATCTATATTCGCCAGAGCGCGCGCGGAATCGGGGCGGAGAATGCGGCGTTTTCCGTGCCGGAGATTGAGGATTTAAAGTCGCGCGTGAAGAACGTGACGGAGTTTGGAGAGTTCTCGACGATCAGCTTCACGATGGTGGGGCTGGGGGCGCCGCGAGAAGTGCGCGCGGGAGTAGTGGATGGCGCGTATTTTGGAGTGATGGGCTTGCACCCAGTGCTGGGGCGGCTGCTGGACCAAAGAGATGACGGTCCGAAGGCGGCGGGCGCGGCGGTGTTGACGTACCGTTTTTGGACGACGGGACTGCACAGCGATCCCTCGGTGATTGGCAAAGAGGTGCGGCTGGGGACGCGGACGGCGACGATTGTGGGTGTGCTGGAGCCGTCGGTGCCGTATCCGGCGGAGACGGAAATTATTGCGAACATTGTGACGAGCCCGCATCACTTGTCGGCGACGATGATCACGGGGCGGGTGCACCGGATGACGGAGTTGTTTGGGCGGCTGGCACCGGGGGCGACGCTGGAATCGGCGCGGGCGGAATTGCAGGCGGTGCATGGAACGATTTTGACGGAGCACCCGGAGGCGTATTCGCCGAAAGCGGAATTCCGGATTGACGCGGTGCTGCTGCGGGATCAGATCACTTCGCGGGCGAGGACGGTGCTGCTGGTGTTGCTGGCGGCATCGGCGCTGGTGTTTGTGATTGCGTGTTCGAACGTGGCGAACTTGATTCTGGCGAGGAGCGTGCGGCGCGAAGGGGAGTTGGCGATCCGTGCGGCGCTGGGAGCGACGACGGCGGCATTGCGGCGGACGCTGCTGGCGGAGAGTCTGCTGCTATGCGGAGCGGGAGCGATACTTGGCGTGGTGAGCGCATGGCCGATTGTGGCGGTGTTGGCGCGGTACGCGGCGCGTTTTTCGGTGCGCGCGCTGGATTTGAAAGTGGATGCGAGCATGGTGTTGGTGGGGGCGGGGCTGTCGATGGTTGCAGCGGTGCTGCTGGCGTTTGTGCCACGGCTGCCGTCAGGTGACTCCGCGCAAGGATCGAGCTTGACGAGCGGAGGAGTGCGGATCACGGGGAGCACGAGCCGCAGGCTGAGAATTTTTGCGATAACGCAGATTGCGGCGTCGTTCGTGTTGCTGGCGGGCGCGGGGATGCTGCTGAAGACGCTGCTGTCGATGCAAGCGACGCAGACGGGGTTTGATACGCGGCATGTGCTGGCGATCAATGTTCCGGTGATTACGTACGGGCGGACGCCGGCACAGGTGCTGGATTTTTACCGGGAGGCGGTGCGACGCATCTCGGAGTTGCCTGGGGTGGATCGCGTGGCGGTTGGAACTGCGGTTCCGTGGCGGGACGCGGGAATTTTTGGACCGGGATTTGAATTTTCTGCGGACGGGCGCGTGCGGGCGCCGGGAGAAGATGATCCGCGGGCGAGGTTCCGGACGGTTTCGCCGGGATTTTTCGATGCGCTGCGCGTGCCGATCATTGCGGGACGCGATTTCAATGACGCGGATCGGCAGAACACCGAGCCGGTGGTGATTGTAAGCCAAAGTCTGGCGCAGAGAATGTTTCCCAATCAGGATGCGGTGAACCGCCATATGGAGTGGACCGATCCGGTGATGAAATTTATTGATGTGAACACGAATCCGCGGCGGATTGTGGGAGTGGCAGCGGATGTGGACGATGAAAATATCGTGCCGGGACCGGCACTTACGGTATATCACCCGCTGGAGCAGGAGATCGGCGGGGGCCGATTGTTTGTACATGTGAGCGCGAATCCGTATTCGCTGGTGACGCCGATTACGCAGATCATCCGCGAAATGTCCGTGGACCAGCCGGTGGAGCGGGCGGCGACGCTGGAGGATGTGCGGGCGGAAGTGCTGACGCCGGACCGGCTGAACACGGTGGTGTTTGGCGGATTTGCCGCGGTCGCGCTGGCGATTGCTATTGTGGGCGTGGCAGGCGTGCTGGCGTTTTCGGTGAGCGCGCGGACGCGGGAGTTTGGGATTCGATTGGCGATTGGATCGCAGCCGCGGCATTTGTTGGCGGGAGTGATCGCGGAGGGGTTTGCGATGGCGGCCGTGGGAGTTGTTGCGGGAGCGGCGTGCGGATTCGTGCTGGCCCGAGTGGCGCGAAGTTATTTTCAGGACATGCGAATGCCAGACGCGTTGCCAGTGGTGGGGTCGGCGCTGGTGCTACTGGCTGCGGCGGTGATCGCGTCGGCGCTTCCGGCGGCGCGCGCGGCGCGTGTGGATGTGATCGAGGCTCTGCGATCGGAATAGCGGCCGAAAAAAAGACGATGCGGGCGTGCAAGCGGAGGTGACGTGGACCTTTGAGACGCAGGGCGAGAAGACGAAGCTCACCGGGCACATGGTCTTGCCGTCTAACGCGGTGTACGAGCATGTGGTGAAGACGCATGGAACGATTGATGGTGCGAAGCAGACTCTGGACCGGCCGGGGGAGAAATTAATGGAAATGAGCGGAGTGAAGAAGACGGCAGCCGAAGTGGGGCAACTGGAAGAGCCGCGGCTCGAACACGGGAGACCGATGTTGATCGCGGGAATCAAGCAGCGGTTTACCGGCGCAACCAAGAAAAATATTCCGGCGTTGTGGCAGGAATTCATGCCGCACATTGGAAATGTGCCAGGACAAGTGGGACATGTGACGTACGGTCTGTGCCTAAACATGGTGGCGGCGCCGTTTAGTTTTGACTACATGGCGGGAGTCGCGGTCCCAGGAAATTCCAGTTTGCCGAATGGGTTCAACTTCGTGAGTGTGCCCGCGATGCGTTATGCGATTTTTCCGCACCGCGGGCACGTGATGAACCTTCCGAATACGATTGACGCCATTTGGAATAAGTGGCTGCCGAGTTCGGGGCAGGCGTTCGCTCAGGTTGGGCGCGATGTACCGTATATGTGGGAGCGATATGGCGAGGCGTTTGATCCTGTGAAAATGATGGGCGATATCGAGTTGTGGATACCGATCAAAGACTGAGTTGTGCCAAGATTTTTGCGAAGTCTTCCTCGAAGAGATTATGTCCCTAACGGGAGGACTTGATGGATTGGGCTCGCATTTCAAAGTCGAGAATGAGAGGGGTTCACAATGAGCGGAGTGCGGCTGCTGGTGGGGACGAAGAAGGGGGCATTTGTGCTGACTTCGGATGGCCAGCGCAAGCACTGGGAGGTCAGCGGGCCGCATTTCGCGGGATGGGAGATTTACCACCTGAAGGGCTCGCCAGCGGATCCGAACCGGCTGTATGCGTCGCAGAGCAGCGGGTGGTTCGGGCAAATCATGCAGCGCTCGAACGACGGCGGGAAAACGTGGGAGACAGCGGGAAATAAGTTTGCGTATGACGGAGTGCCGGGAACGCACAAGTGGTATGACGGAACGCAGCATCCTTGGGAGTTCAAGCGTGTGTGGCATCTGGAACCGTCACTGACCGATCCGGACACAGTTTATGCGGGAGTGGAAGATGCGGCGTTGTTTCGCACGACGGATGGCGGGCAGACGTGGCATGAACTTCCGGCGTTGCGAGCGGCGAAGGGGCACCTGTGGCAGCCGGGAGCGGGGGGGATGTGCCTGCATACGATTGTGTTGGATCCGAGCAATCCACAACGGATGTATACGGCGATTTCGGCGGCAGGGGTATTTCGAAGCGATGACGCAGGCTTGACCTGGAAGCCGGCGACGCACGGATTGAAATCACCGCACGAGCTTCCCGACCCGGACGCAGAGGTGGGCCACTGCGTGCATCGCATCGCGATGCACCGATCGCGGCCGAATGTGTTATTTATGCAGAAGCATTGGGACGTGATGAGGAGCGACAACAGCGGGGATTCGTGGACGGAAGTAAGCGGAAATTTGCCATCGGACTTTGGCTTCCCCATCGACGTTCACGCACACGAGCCGGAGACGATTTACGTGGTGCCGATAAAAAGCGATTCAGAGCACTATCCGCCGGAGGGAAAGCTGCGCGTGTACCGCAGTAAGTCCGGTGGAAATGAGTGGGAGGCGCTGACGCGCGGGTTACCGCAAAGTGATTGCTACGTGAACGTATTGCGGGACGCGATGGCGGTGGACTCGCTAGATGCTTGCGGCATTTATTTCGGCACCACGGGGGGACAGGTGTATGGGTCGTCTGACGCCGGAGATAACTGGACGCCCATCGTTCGGGATTTGCCGGCGGTATATTCGGTGGAGGTTCAGACGCTGTCATGATCCGCGTTGTGCTTCCGGCACATTTGAAGACGCTGGCACGCGTGAGCGGCGAAGTAAAGGTCGAGATTTCAGGCGAGCCGAGAATTGCGTCGGTGATCGACGCGATTGAGGCGAGGTATCCGATGCTTCTGGGGACGATTCGCGATCAGGTCACGCAAGAGCGGCGACCGTTTGTAAGGTACTTTGCGTGTGAAGAAGACTACTCGTTGGAGCCGACGGACACGCTGCTGCCCGCCGCGGTGGCGACCGGGGCGGAACCATTTTTGATTGTCGGGGCCATGGCCGGAGGATAGGATTGGCAGGCTGCTGCGGTGGTTCTGGGCCTCAACCTCAAGTTGTAACTGTAGAGCGCAAGATGCGCGAAAAACTCCGAGGAGAAATTCATGACATCCGATGGTCAGACGGCTGGCGTCTCAAAGGGAAAACTCTGGACGGGACGCATTATCAGCGGAATATTGGCGCTGTTCCTGCTTGCGGATGGAGTCGCCAAGGTGATGAGGGCCGGGCCGGTTTTGAAGTCGTTCGATCAACTGGGGTATTCGCAGAGCGTGGCGGTCCCCATTGGAATCGTGCTTCTGGCGTGCACGGTGCTTTATCTCATTCCGCAAACGTCCGTCTTGGGCGCGATTTTGCTGACGGGTTATCTTGGCGGGGCGACGGCTACGCATGTGCGCGCCGGCCAACCTTTTTATTTTCCGATTGTTTTTGGCGTGCTGCTTTGGCTGGGACTTTTTCTGCGCGAGACACGGTTGCGCGCGCTCGTGCCGCTGCGGAGTTCCACGACGGCAAGTTGAGAGCGTTTTCTAGCCGAGCAGGATGGGCAGCAGCACGCCGAGACCCAACACAAAAAACCATAATGCCGGAGCCGGTGTTCCAACGGGACGCATGTCTCTTTGTTCGCGCAGAGCGTAGCGGGGATCCTGCAGCAGCTGTCGCTGGTAGCGGCGTTCGAGCGGAAGAAAAACGGTTGCCGTCGCAACGCCAAAGATAAGGTGGCCGATCAAAGACGGCAGTAGCGTGGAAGCTGCATCGCTACGCCAGTCGCACTGAACGGTAAGTAAGAGTGGAAGAAGCGTCATTGGGGCGAGGTACCACCAGATCAAGCCGCAGAGCATTCCCCAGGGAATTTCGACTCTGAAGCTGGAACCGTCGTTTCGGAAAAGCAAACCGAAGGTCATGCCGATCAGTGCGCTGACGCCCAGATGAATGAGCAATCCTTTTGACCCAAGAAAACTGGTGTCGATGCCCGCAATCTTTGGCAAAACGCCGGTAACGAAAACGTACGGGGCTTGCGGCCAGGCCGCCCGCGAGGATTGCGATTGTGGCTCGGCGCGGATAGCAGTTCATGGGGTCGCCAACTAGATGTGAAAATAGCCGCAAAGTTAGCCCATTTTACGGCGTGTGGAGTGACCGACGGCGGTGAATCCGGGATTCTTAGGCCTTCTGCGCGGTCCACGGCGTCACTCCTTGCGGCGATCCGGCCATGCATTCTTGAAATTGCTCCGCGAGAGCGAAAGTTTGCGTTTGACCGCCAACTTTGAGGTTAATAATGTACTTGGGTGAAAAAAAAGCTCATTCCGCCGGAAGAGGTGGCTCTCGATTTTTTGCATGAAATCGGCAGCCGCGAGGTGGCTGCCGATCCATTACATCAGGTGGTCGCCCGGATAGTGGACTTTGTCGTCTCCGTGGCGAAATGCGATTCCTGCTTTGTTTACGTTCTGGAGAGCGGGCATCTTATCTTGCGTGCTTCGAAAAATCCTCACCCTCAGCACGTTGACCGTTTGAAACTTCCGCTTGGCCAGGGGATCACGGGTTGGGTAGCCGCGCAACGAAAACCCGTGGCCGTCAGCTCCAATGCTTGGGCCGACCCGCGTTTCCGAGGTTTCAGCGAATTACCCGAGGACCGTTACGAAGCTTTCTTGTCCGTCCCCATCCTCTGCCGCGATCGCCTCGTTGGCGTGATCAACTTGCAGCACGTGCGGGCCCATGTGCACACTCCACGCGAAATTGAGCTCATCTCTAACATTGGACTTTTGGTTGGCGCCGAAATCGAGATGGCGCGGCTCGAAGAGCAATATTTGCGAATTACCCTGGAGCCCGAGCCCGGCTCTCCGGAAGATTTTACTAAGGCTTCCCGCCCGAGAGTCCGAGAATCTCGCGTAGAGCGTTCTGATCCGTCCCTGAACTCGCAAAGTCGTCGAAAGCATTCTTCGCCGCCTCGATGATGTGCCGCCGGATGAATGGCGCCCCTTCCCTCGCTCCCTGTTCGCTGCTTTTGATGCAGCACTCCCATTCGAGAATCGCCCAACCCGAAAAATCATGCTGCGTCAACTTTGAAAAAATGGCGGCGAAGTCCACCTGCCCGTCCCCCAGCGATCGAAAACGGCCCGCGCGCTGCAGCCACGGCTGATATCCGCCATAAACTCCCTGCTTGCCAGTGGCGCGGAACTCCGCATCTTTCACGTGAAACATCTTGATCCGCGAGTGATAGAAATCAATGTATTGCAGATAGTCGAGCTGCTGCAGCACAAAATGACTGGGGTCGTAAAGAAGGTTGCAACGAGGATGCTCGCGCACGCGGTCCAAAAACATTTCGAACGTCGCGCCATCGTGCAAATCCTCACCCGGGTGAATTTCGTAGCACAGATCGACGCCGGCTTCGTCAAATGCGTTAAGGATCGGCAGCCACCGCTTCGCCAGCTCGTCGAACGCCGTTTCAATCAATCCCGCGGGCCGCTGCGGCCACGGATAAATATAGGGCCACGCCAAAGCCCCTGAAAACGTGGCATGCGCTTTCAACCCCAGATTCGCAGACGCGAGCGCCGCGTAATGCAGTTGCTCAACGGCCCATGCCTGCCGTGCTTTGGGATTGCCGCGCAAATTTTCCGGCGTGAAGCCATCAAACATCGCGTCGTACGCAGGATGACATGCCACAAGCTGCCCCTGTAGGTGCGTCGACAGCTCCGAAATTGCCAGATTGTGCCGCGCGGCCACGCCACGAATCTCGTCGCAATATGTCTTGCTTTCCGCTGCGCGCTTCATATCGATCAAGCGCCCATCCCATGACGGAATCTGCACCGCCGCATATCCCAGACTCGCTGCCCACCCGCAAATCGCCTCGAACGTGTTGAACGGTGGAGTATCCGATGCAAACTGCGCCAAAAATACTCCCGGTCCCTGAATCGTCTTCATCTGTGCGGCCTACCGCGCCCTAGAATATTCCGTTCAGCACCCGTGTTAGTCAACAAGTTGCACTAATTTCCTGGCAGAAATTCGATCGCCATACGAACCTAATACAACATTGCTTAGGCGCGCTCGGGTTCAACAAATGCGAAATTTGCTAAAACCGTCCAGCGGGAGCAAGTTTGGCGAATTCGTCGGAATTTATGGAGCGGGCGATGGGAATCGAACCCACGTCCGAAGCTTGGGAAGCTTCTATACTGCCATTGTACGACGCCCGCTCGTTCCTCGAGCTTGTTGATTATACACAACTAACCGACTGCCAGTACAGACCGGCCATTTTCTATATTTTCCAATTCCATCTTGGAAAACCCTCTTACATCTTGTCGAGTAAAATCTCCCCAGCATATCTTATTGTCATTACAGCAGAGCTGTGTCCCATTTGTTGACGAAGAATGGCAGGATTCATTCCGGCTAAATCCCCTCTCCGATTTCTTCCGTGCCAGAAAACACGAATTCCGGCCCGCGGAAGCTTGCGAGCTTTCAAAGAGGGACGCACGAGTTCCTGTAGTACATCCGCGCGTCTTGCCACCAAAGTGTGAATGTCACCAGAATGGCCGCTGCACCGGGTTGGCATGCAAAAGTCATCTGCAAGCGGCACGCCTTTCGCCTGAAATTCTAGTGGACCGAGACGCTGCCTGCTTTTCCCGGCTTATTCCCCTTCAGCAGAAATGAGCAGACAAACATAATTCCCGAAGCTACCGAAATCAGCCAATATACTTCGACATAGGACACAACGGCGGCTTGGGCTTGAACCAATGCGTACATTCGACCTAGCGCTTGTTGTTGAGCGGCGTGAACGCTCAGTCCCGCCTGTGTCAGACGCGTTGTTAAACCCGTGATGGCCGCGTGAAATCGTGCGGAAGCTGTGTATTCCGACAACACAGATTGATGATACTGACTGCGTCGTGAAATTAGAGTCGTGACGGCGGATGTCCCGATGCTCTGCCCAATATTGCGCATGAAATTCATCAACCCGGCAGCAGCATTCGTTTTTTCCGCTGATAGGCCCACATATCCGGCAAGCGTGAGAGGGACGAACAGAAAAGCCACCGGAATATACTGCCAGACGCGTAATAACGTAGCCGAGTTGAAACTCATAAGGAGATCGATCTGTTTGCAGGATACGTACATGCTCAGCGCCAGAGTTATCCAGCCAAAGGCTATAAGGTGTCGGGCTTGGAATCGGGAGGTCAGTCTGCCCACCATGGGGAGCACAACCAGCACCACGAGGGCGCCCGCAGAAAGCACCATCCCTGCCTTTTGTGCTGTGTATCCCATCAAAGTCTGGAGGAGTTGCGGCATCAGTACCGTGGAGCTGAATAAGGCCATACCCAACATCGTAAACATCAGACTGCTAGTCGCGAAATTGAAGTTCTTAAACAAACGGACATCAACGACGGGTTCCTTCTGAAACCATTCCCAAATGACCAGCGAAACCAGGCCGACTGCGGCGACAACAATCAACGTCGTAATGAAATGAGAGCCGAACCAGTCGTCTTCCTGGCCCTTGTCGAGGGCTATTTGCAAGGCACCGACGCCCAGGGTCAGGAGGGAAAATCCGATGAAGTCGAATCCCGAAACTCGCTTCTTTAGTCGAGCTAGGTAGGGTGGATCTTCGACCAGGTGATAGACCAATGCGATTGCCAGAGCGCCAACTGGCACATTGATGTAGAAAACCCAGCGCCAAGAGTAATTGTCGGTGATCCAGCCTCCCAACGTTGGACCAATCGCGGGAGCACAGATGGCCGTGACTCCATACAGGGCAAAGGCCAGTCCTCTCTTCTCGGGAGGAAAGGTATCGCCCAGAATGGCCTGGGCCATGGGCTGCAGGCCCCCGCCAAATGCGCCTTGCATGACTCGAAACAGGAGAAGAAGACCAAGGTTGGGCGCGATCCCGCACATGAATGAACTAATTGTGAAAAACACAATGCATGTCAGGAAATACCGTTTTCGTCCAAGCCGAGCGACTAGCCATCCACTTATTGGCAGAACGATTGCATTGGAGACCAAATAGCTCGTCAACACCCAGGTGCTCTCGTCGTTGCTAGCACCAAGATTTCCGGCGATGTGCGGCAACGCCACGTTAGCGATGCTGGTATCGAGCACCTCCATGAACGCCGCCAACGAAACGGCAATCGCAATGATCCAAGGGTTGCCGTTCGGGAGCCAGAGCTCCTCGCCCGAGGTGTCCGTTCCGCCCGCGCTCATCGAACCCTCACATCGGGTTCAACGGATAGGCCCGGTTTGAGCAGCCCTTCTGCATTGAACGTCTGGCCGGGAACGCGGTCAAAATCAATGCGCACCGGCACTCGCTGCACAACCTTCACGTAATTTCCCGTGGCATTTTCAGGAGGTAGAAGACTAAAAACCGATCCAGTGCCCCCACCGAGATTCGTTACACGTCCTTTCCACGCACGACCGTAGGCGTCGATCTTGATTTCGACCGGTTGCCCAGGCTGCATATGAGCGAGCTGGGTTTCCTTGAAATTGGCCGTAACCCAAATGTCCTCGAGGGGCACAACGGTCAATAGTTCTTGCCCGATGCCCACGTTCTGGCCAACTTCGACAGTCTTTTTCCCGATAATCCCTGTCGCGGGAGCGCGAATGACCGTATAGCTGAGGCTTAGTCCGGCCTGGTCCACTTGGGCCCGTCGTTGCTCCACTTGCGCATCGGCGGCAAGTGCCTTGGCGCGGATTTGAGAAACCTGTAGCGGCGCGGTCTGCGCATTTCGCAAGTCGGCGTTCGCCTGCAACAGTTTCCCTTCCGCTTGGCGGACCGCCTGCCCGGCTCCTTGCACGGCAGCCTCGGCCGAATGGACTGCGGCTCGATTTGCGGCGGCTGCGGCGACGGCTTGGTCGTACTGCTGACGCGAAACGTCTTGCTTTGCGACTAGCGCTCCATACCGCACGAGGTCGGCATCACTCTTTGCGGCATTGGCTTCGACTCGCACGAGGTCCGCTTTCGCACCCTCGAAATTCTGCCTGGCTCCGTTCACTCCTGCCTCTGAGTTGCTGACTGCGGTATTTGCAGAATCCAGATTGCTGCTGGCCGCGACGGAAGTGATCGGCACGTTCAAGTGAGAACTCGAAGCGCTCGCCAACGCGTCCGCGAGAGTTGCCTGGGCTTGATCGACGGCGATTTTGTAACCTTGGGAATCGATGGTCACAAGAATGTCTCCGGCATGCACGATCTGGCCTTCGATAACGGGCACCTCAAGCACTTGCCCGTTGATCCGCGCACTCAAAGGCATAATGTGGCCCTCCACCTGTGCATCGTCCGTTCCTTCATAAACAAATGCATCGCGAATGAAATAGCCGGCGCCGAGTAAAACCGCTGCCACTGCAATGATTCCCAGGACCGCCCTCCAAGGGCGCTCCCGAAACGTGCGACGCGCGCCGCTAAGTTTTCCAGTTGCTTTATCGCCACCCGAGGGCAACAGTTCGCGGTCTGATGCTGCGGGCATCCGTTCGTCGATCACTGTGGCAAAATGCCCTTCAGCCGGCTGGCCATTGTCCGACATTACTTGCCTCCCAAATTTTGGTTGTAGTTGGTGCGTGCGCCCCGATGCCGCGCGAGAGGGCGAACCTGGCGAGATTTCCGATAAAACACACCTCCATCTAGGAACTAATCCCCCGTCGGAATGCTCTGGTCGCGCGTTCGGATCAGCGACGTTGACGCGGGCCCATGACACCACCCGGGCCGGAGAAAAAGAGAAATCCCAAAATCGCCAATACAGCGGCAAACAGAAACATCACCATAAGGGCCTCCCTTCATCCCGCTTTAACCACTTGCATTGCGGGCGAGCTGACATTGAGGGACATGTGTGGTGTCACGGATCGTTCGTGAAGTGACGCTTCCGGACCTCCAAGTTGCTTCGAAATAGTGCTCGAGTCTCTTGCGCAATTTCCTTCGCCCGTGAAACACGCGAGCCTTTACCGCGCCAACGGAAATCCCCATGATTCGAGCGGTCTCTTCCGTCGATCGCTCGTCAAGCTCGCGCAGCTGGATGGCTCTCCGCGTTTCATTCGGCAATTTGTTCATGGCCGAGGACAGCATTCGCTCCCACTCTCGATGCGAGTAGATAACTTCGGGATCCGGAGCTGGATCGGGGACCTCCCGCGGCGTTGCGGTGTCCTCGTTCCCTTTTAAGTCGTCGATCAACACTTCCCTCCATCCACGATTCTTCCGAAGCAACATAAGCGCTTCATTAATTGCCACGCGCGTTAGCCAAGTGGAAAATGACGATCTCCCCACAAAGCTGTCCAAGTGGACAAATGTCTTTTGAAAGCTCTGTTGGACGACGTCTTCAGCGTCTTCCTTGTTCCGGGTGATGCGTAGAGCCGCAATGAACATTTTTCGCTCGTGGCGTTTGACCAACATTGCAAACGCTCGGGCTTGTCCTTTCTTCGCGGCTGCAACTAAAATTTCGTCTTCCGTCGCTTGAGAATCGCCGGGAGCGCCCACTGGCACCGCTGTTTCCACCTGGTCCGTGATTTCAACTGGCACCGGGTTCCTCCTTCTTCCATTTCTGGAAAAAACTGGCAGCCGTAATTCCCTGCCGCTGATTGGTTGAATCGAGGCCGACGGTTGTGGCTTGCACTGCACCCGTCTTGGGGAGTTGCGCGCTCACTGGTGTGCAGGACGGGAGAGCGATGAACCCTCCTAGAAGAACAGCGAACACGGAGAAAATCGTTTTGAGCAGGCCGCGCTTACCGTTGACTTTCAATTGATCGACCACGTGCTTGGTGTAGATGCCCGTGGCCATGAATTGCGTGCCTTCCTTTGACATCATTCGTAAGAGTCTTACCCCGCCTCTGTCGATGAACGTGACCCCGCTTAGATCGACGGTGCATGTTCGTCCGTTCTGCGCTCGGTGCCTTTTTTTCCAGCTCGTCCTCAGCTCCCCAACCCACGGTCCGACCAGACGGCCTTCGACCGTCCACCTTTGTTCTGTGGCTGTCTCCGCGATCGTGATTCGCAACATTTCGATTACTCCCGTTCTCCACCAGGCGTTGGTGATCTTTCGAACATCAACTCGGGACCTTCCTCGACCGCGATCTTTCGCACCGTTTCTGAATTTGCCTTAATGCGCATTGTTTCGAGCGCGCTTGCGCATATGAACTTCCGAACCGCCTCGTTCAAAATACACATCGTCCATGTACGCTCTCATCAGCTGGATGCCGCGCTTATATTCGGTAGCGAGATCCGATTTGAGGCCGTTGCTCACTGCCTCCCTGAAGTCGAATCCTTTTCCCTGATCCGTCACGACGATGGATACTTCGCTACCGGGACCGCAGCGGCAACGAATGTGTACCTTTGTTTCTGGGTCTTGTTGATTTCCGTGCACGACGGCATTTTCCAGCGCTTCTCGTAGCGCCAGCTCGACATCGGGTTCTGCTGCCGCAACACATTGCGATCCTTCAATCAGCAGCATTAGGCGGTCCACCAGCGGTGAGATGGCTTGAATCGCGCTGGGCATCCAGCAGTCAATTTCTAGGATGGAAGAACGGGAACGTTTTCTTGAGAACCGCGATTGAGTACTTGATGCTCTTTTCAGGCTTTGCATTTCGGGCATGGGAAGTGCCTCACGCACAGCAGAAATGCATCGCGGGGGCCAAAGGGCGGAAGATTGTAATGGTCTCGCAACTTGTTGATTTGTACTGCGATGGCGAGCCGAAGGAGCTTTCATTGGACCACGCTGCCAGCCTGGCACTGCCGTATTTATGGCAGCGTGCCCGTTTTGTGGCAGAGTAGATATGTTTGGAACAAGGGAGAACTCTTCGGAATTGCCTGGAGTGGAAGTGCAGTGCGACTCGGTTAAGCCGAACGGCGTGCGATTCCGAGTTTGCGAACTCTCTGCTGAAGGGTAGATCGCTTCATTCCCAGACGTACTGCGGCGCCTCTCGGGCCTGCGACAACCCAATTGCACTGCTCCAGGGCTTTGAGGATCTGCTCACGCTCTGATTGCTCCAGTACATCGTGAAGTGCCCCATCGGTCGGCGATTTCGGATTTGCGGTTCCTCCTGACACGTGGCCGATAATTGAGGCTTTCAGATCAGCCACGTCGACGCTCAGGGTAGGACCCGTCGAGATGATTACGGCGCGCTCGATCACATTCTGGAGTTCACGTATATTCCCCGGCCAATCGTATCGGCACAAGGCATCCATCGTCGCTGATGGAATCGTTTCAATCACCTTGTTCATGCGCCTGGAGAACTGCTGAGCGAAGTGCCGCACCAGGAGCGGAATATCTCCTTCGCGCTCCCGTAAGGATGGAACGTGAACCGGAAAAACATTTAAGCGAAAGAAGAGATCCGATCGGAATTTCTGCTCGCTCACCATCGCTTCCAAATCGCGGTTCGTCGCGGCAATCAAACGCGCATCGGTTCGCAGCGTGCGGGAGCTTCCCAGTCGCTCGAATTCTCTCTCTTGCAGCACGCGCAGCAGTTTGGTCTGCAACTCCAGGGGTATCTCTCCGATCTCGTCCAGAAATATCGTGCCCCCATTGGCCACTTCGAAGCGCCCAATCCGTTGCGCGATCGCTCCGGTAAATGCGCCTTTCTCGTGGCCGAACAGCTCGCTTTCGAGCAAGCCCGTCGGTATGGCTGCGCAGTTGAGCTTGACGAAGGGCTTCGCTCGCCGCGGGCTCAAATCATGGATGGCTCGCGCAATCAGTTCCTTTCCCGTGCCCGTATCTCCATAGATGAGCACGGTCGAGTCCGTCGGAGCGACCGTTTCCACTTGCTTCAGCACGCGCCGCAGCGAGGCGCTATTTCCAATCATCTGGGCAAAATTCATTTCCGTGCGGATTTCATCTTCCAAATACAACTTCTCTTTGGAGAGCTGGTCTTTCAGCTCTTGAATCTTGCTGAACGCACATGCATTCTCCACTGCAATCGCAACCTGATTCCCGATCTGGGTCAGAAACTCGATATCGCCGGCGAACGCGTTGTCCTGATATTTGACCACACCGAATGTGCCCAGCACGCGGCCCCGGCTAACAAGTGGAAGGATGCAGACTGTTCCAGTTTCGATTTGCGCGGTGTCCTTCATTCCCAGACGCCTCGCCTCCTGGACGCTGCCGCACCAGAGTTTGCCGGTGCGGAAGACCACTCCCGACACATCTTCGTCAATGGGGACAAGGCTCTCCTCTTGAATGGATTCGTCTTTGAAGGGAAAATCTAAAGCATGGATCCGCAAGTGCGTGTTGTCGCTGTTCGGAAGAGCAATGCCGACTCCATCGCAGCCCATAACCCGGCGAGTGCTCGCCACTACGGCTCGGAGAAGATCCCGGAAATCGAGATTGGAAACCACGTGATTGGTTAATTCAAGGAGAAGTCGAACGCGCTCGCTCTTCTTCAGCAACTCCTGCTGGGAGGCCTGCGCTGCATCAAAGTGCAGCGCATTGTCGAATGCGAGAGCGATCTGCTCAGCCACCACCGAAAGAAAGTGAACTTCTTCGGCGGTATAGATATCCGGAGCTTTACTCGCAAAGGTGAGCGTTCCGACTTTGCTGTGGGCTGTGGTTAAGGGGAGAGTGCACACACAGCGGACTCCATACTTCTTCAAAATCTCTTGAAATTTGGAAAACCGGGCATCGCGGACTTCGAGCGAAGTGATCAACGGCTCTTGGTTCTGATAGACCCACCAGGCATCGGATTCCTCCATTGCCAGTTCAGGGTCTGGAGGAACAACTGCTTCTGTCTCCGCGTCGATGGAATGGCGGTGAAACGTATTCGATCTCTCGTCACGAATGGAAACACCGACATAGTTAAACTGAACGACTCTGTGCAACTCCCGCACCAGAGCGCTAAACAGATCCTGTGGATTTCGATGCCTTCCGATAGCACTCGAAACGCCGGCGAGCGATTCGTATCGCATGGCGGCTGAAAGCCGAGACCTGTCTGCAACTTCCGCTGTTTGCATCGGACAAACCTCCCACGCAACTGTGCCTTGCTGCCTTAGATGTCGGAACTCCCGCGTACGTTAGAACCTGCAATAGCACCCACTCACCATCCTCACGGCAGCGGAGAAACTATGGCAGCGCGCGATGCCGTTGGTCGGCCAGCCCCGCAAATAGCTCTTTGGGGTCTCGGTGTTCGCAAGTTTCTTGGGACACGCAAATGAGGGTCTCATACCGCCTCTCAGACAGCCGAACTGCGAGCACTTCCGATTCGTTGCTGATGGTCTGCACGCCCCGCACTAATTGTGGATTCGCTTTCCTGTGACGCCGCAACTGCCGCAGTTGCTGCCGCAAAACGGGCATGTTACCGCAAATACGGCAGTGCCATCTTGGCAGCTCGACTGAGCCCCTCATCTCCCCGCGCCTCATCTCACGATAAATCAACAAGTTCGACTCCTTCAGGAACATGCGGCGCTCTGGCAGGCGCACTGCACTGTTCCCTTGCGTGGAATTTTGTACCTGCTTGAAGAACGTAGAAAAACGACTTGATCTAAGAGGGGTCGATTTCAGAAACACACTATGAATAGTCTTCCTAAACGCAGTCTTGTAATAACAGGGGTATCTTGTTTGATCGTCATTGCTGTGATCGTTGGAGCCCTGCGCCCCAAACGTGCGTCCGGCGCAGCGACCCAAGCGCCTCCGGATGTTCTGGTGGCGCAGGTCGAACAGCAGGATGTTCCGATTTACGGCGAATGGATCGGTACGCTAGCTGGACAGGTGAATGCAAACGTCCAGGCCCAGGTCTCAGGATATTTGCTCAAACGGGATTATCAAGAAGGCTCGACCGTACAGACCGGCCAACTGCTTTTTGAGATCGATCCTCGGCCCTTTCAGGCGGCCCTCGACCAAGCCGAGGGACAGTTAGCCCAGTCCATCGCGCAGCTCGCTAACGCCGAAGCTGTGCAACAACGCAACCAGCTCGATGTGGAGCGCTATACTCCCCTCGCAAAGGAGCAGGCGGCGAGCCAGCAGGACCTCGACAATGCCAACCAGAATTACTTGGCAGCAAAAGCTACCGTCGCTACCGATCGAGCGCAAATCAAATCGGCCGAAGCCGCCGTCGAAACGGCAAAGCTGAACCTTGGATTTACGAAAATCACTTCGCCCGTCAGCGGCATCGCCGATGTTGCGAGGGCCCAAGTCGGCGATCTGGTCAGCTCGAGCAGCGGAACGCTGACCACCGTTTCGACTCTCGACCCCATCAGAGACTACTTCACCGTCAGCGAACAAGATTACCTTCAATTGAAGGGGCAGTTTTCAAGCCCGGACAGACAGCGATGGAAACTGCAGCTCATCCTCGCTGACGGCACAACTTATCCCCGCGAAGGGGTCTTCTATTTCGCGGGCCGCGCCGTCGATCAAAACACCGGCTCCATCCAACTGGCCGCACTCTTTCCCAATCCCGGCAACGTTCTTCGTCCGGGACAGTACGGCAAAGTACGCGCCGTTATCCGTACCGCGAAAGGCGCATTACTCATTCCCCAGGCCTCGGTCGCGGATCTGCAAGGCAGCTATCAGGTTAGCGTGGTCGGGCCGGACAACAAGATCGCCATCCGCTCTGTGAAAGTTGGCGAACGCGTTGGCACCCGGTGGATTATCCATGACGGGCTGAACCCCGGCGAACGTGTGGTCGCCCAGGGCCGGCAGACTCTCCGCCCGGGCACGATCGTACAGCCCAAACCATTTTTGACTGAATGAAGGCTCTCACTGCGGCAGAACAAAAGCGACGGCTGAGTTGCTCGTAGGGACCGGCGCATCTCGGGCTCTTGCCCTCTCCAGCGTGAAACGAGCTCAGAGCCGTCTCAGTTTGATCGAAAGGAACTGAATTCCATGTCCAATTTTTTCATTAGGCGGCCCATCGTGGCCATGGTGATCGCCATCCTCACCGTGATTGTCGGCGCGGTTGCCATCGCGAGTCTGCCCGTGGCCCAGTTTCCGAACATCGTTCCACCTGAAATTCAGCTGCAGGCCTCCTACGTCGGCGCGGACGCGCAGGCCCTCGAGCAATCCGTCGCCACGCCCATCGAACAGCAAATCAACGGCGTCGACAACATGAACTACATGTATTCCCTGAACGCCACCGGCAACTCGCAAACCACCATGGTCGTGGACTTCGACCTGAAGACCGACCCCAACACCGATCTCATCCTCACGCAGTCCCGCGAGCAATTGGCTTCCGGTCAGCTTCCTCCGGACGTTAACAGCTACGGGGTCACCATTCGAAAGTCCGTGACCGCTCCGCTCATGTTGGTCGGCCTGTTTTCCCCGAAGGGCACGTACGACACAACATTCCTTGGCAACTACGCCTACATCAATCTCAATGACCCTATCGCACGCTTGTACGGTGTGGGCCAGACTCAGGTTTTCGGCGCAGGGCAGTATGCCATGAGGCTCTGGGTACAGCCGGACAAACTCGCCAAGCTGGGCATCACGGTCACGGACATCGTCAATGCCGTGCAGCAGCAGAACACCGTCAATCCCGCTGGCCAGGTCGGCGGTGAACCAGCTCCCGCCAACCAGCAATTCACTTATTCCGTTCTGGCCCAAGGCCGCCTGACCTCACCGGAGCAGTTCGAAGACGTGATCGTGCGCGAGGCGTCTGATGGTGGGATTGTTCGCGTCAAAGACGTCGCCCGGGTCGAACTCGGCGCGCAGGACTACAGTATTGTCAGCCGCTTGAATGGCAAACCCGCCATCGTAATCCCCGTCTATCAGTTGCCCGGTTCCAACGCCGTGCAAACGGCCGCGGGCGTTCGCAAACTGATGGCCGAGATGAAGCAGAACTTCCCCGAAGATATGGATTACGCCATTTCCCTGGACCAGACTGCTGCGGTCACCGAAGGCATGAAGGAGATCATTCAAACGTTGTTGATCGCCATTGTGCTGGTCATCCTGGTCGTCTACCTCTTTCTGCAAGACTGGCGCGCGACGCTCATCCCCCTCCTGGCCGTCCCCGTCTCTCTCGTAGGCACCTTTGTTTTCTTCCCGCTCTTCGGTTTCTCCATCAATACCCTTTCCATGTTCGGGTTGGTGCTGGCCGTCGGTTTAGTCGTGGACGATGCCATCGTCGTCGTCGAAGGCGTACAACGCCACATCGAAGACGGTCTCGCTCCCAAGGACGCCGCTCGAAAAGCCATGCAGGAACTCTCGGGCCCGGTCATTGGCATCGCCCTCGTTTTGTCTGCCGTATTCGTACCCACTGCGTTCATCCCAGGCATCACCGGACGCCTCTACCAGCAATTCGCCGTAACCATCGCCATTTCCGTTCTGCTCTCTGCCTTCAACGCGCTGACCCTCAGCCCGGCTCTCGCGGCTCTCCTGCTCCGGCCCAAGAAACAGACCACCGGGTTGCTCAATCGCTTTTTCGATTGGTTCAACCGCGTGTTTGGACGCGCCACGGACTCCTATGTCCGTTTGTGCGGTGGGCTGATCCGCAAGAGCGCAGTTGCCGTGGTCCTGCTCGTAGTCCTCAGCATTGCGGCCGCTTTTTTTGGCAGCCGCTTGCCTTCGAGCTTCCTTCCCGATGAAGACCAAGGCTACGTGTACATCAACATGGACCTTCCGAATTCCGCTTCCCTCGAGCGCACCAGCGCCGCGGCCAAACAAGTTGAGGAAGTTCTCGCCAACACACCCGGCGTCGAATACACCACCAGCGTGGTTGGCTTCAGCTTGCTCAGCTTTGTGCGGACCACTTACAACGGCTTCTTTTTCGTCACTCTAAAGCCTTGGAGTAGCCGCGAGACACGAGCCGAACAGTTTCAGGAAATCAAGGTGCGCCTGAACGAACAGCTCAGCAGGCTGCCGCAAGGAACCGCCTTCAGCTTCTCGCCGCCAGCCATCCCCGGTGTTGGCACTTCCGGCGGATTTCAGTTCGTGCTCGAAGACCGCGCCGGGCGCGATGTCCCGTTTCTCGCAGGCAACCTCGACAAGTTCATGGCCGCCGCTCGCAAACGCCCCGAAATTGGCTATATCGGCACCTCCTTTTTGCCCAGCGTCCCCCAAGAATTCCTCGAGGTCAACCGCGAAAGGGTTCTGAAGCAAGGCGTGGCCGTCAGCGACGTCTACCGGACCATTCAGTCTTTCATGGGTGGCCTGTTCATCAACTACTTCAACGATTTCGGCCGTACCTGGCAGGTGTACGTGGAGGCCGAAGCTCCTTACCGGGCCAACATGGAGAACCTCGGACAGTTTTACGTGCGCAACAGCGCAGGCCAAACGGTTCCGCTTTCCGCGCTCACCAAGTTTGAGTCGCGTTCCGGTCCCGAATTCACCATGCGCTACAACGAGTATCGCTCCGCGCAAATCAACGGCAGCGCCGCGCCGGGCTATAGCTCGGACCAGGCCACCGCGGCTCTGGAAGATGTCTTCAAGCAGACCATGCCTCGCGAAATGGGCTTTAATTACATGGGCATGTCCTATCAAGAGCAGCAGGCGCGCCAGGGAGTCCCGGCCTGGGCGATCTTTGGATTGTCCTTACTGTTTGTTTTTCTAATTCTGGCCGCGCTGTACGAAAGCTGGTCGCTCCCATTCAGCGTCTTGTTGAGCACCCCGGTCGCGGTATTCGGCGCCTTCGCCGTGTTGTGGCTCCGCCGCACCGTCCTCGGCCTGTTCTATCCCGCTTACATGGTGCAGATCGAATCCGACGTCTATTCGCAAATCGGTTTGGTGATGCTGATCGGCTTGGCCGCCAAAAACGCCATTCTGATCGTCGAGTTTGCCAAGGAAGAGTACGAAAAGGGTAAGCCTCTTGTGGATGCGGCCCTGGAAGGCGCCAAACTCCGCCTCCGGCCCATCCTCATGACTTCGTTCGCTTTCATTCTCGGCTGCGTACCCTTGTGGATCGCCACCGGCGCGGGCTCGGTGGCTCGCCAAATCATGGGCACCGCCGTCATCGGCGGCATGCTCGCCGCCAGCGTGATCGGGATCTTTCTTATCCCCGTGATTTTTTATTTGGTTGAAAAATGGTCGGGCGCCGGCAAGGAGCACGTGACCGCTGCAATGCCCGTAACCCCCGCACCGGCTCCCGGAGACTGAGATGACCCGCCAACTTATGGACCAGCAGCACGCGCCCTGGAGCGATTCATGAAGAAGTTTCGTCCGTTGATTTCCATTCTCTTGTCATCCAGTTTAATCGGCGGGTGCATGATGGGCCCCAACTACCATAAGCCCGCCGTGCAGACTCCGGCGGTGTATCGCGACCTGCAAGATAACCCGCAGGCCCAAGCGCAAGCAGCTTCCTTCGCGGACCTTCCCTGGTGGCAAGTCTTCCAGGACCCGCAACTCCAGGAACTGATCCGCACCGCACTGAAACAGAATTACGACATGCAGCTCGCCACGGAGCGCATCAAAGCCGAGCGTGCGCAACTGGCGATCACGCGTTCGTATCTTTTCCCCCAAGTGCAAGCAGGCGGCAATTTCACCGGTGGCAAAGAACAAAGTTTTCAGTCGAAATCCAATTTCTTCGCGCTCACCGCTGACGCCGCCTTCCAGCTCGACCTCTTCGGCAAGCTGCGCAGAGAAACCGAAGCAGCACGCGCACAACTCCTCGCTACCGAGGATGCTCGACGTACCGTCATGCTCACGCTCGTCAGCGACGTGGCGAGTGATTACTTCACCCTCCTGCAGCTCGATCTCCAACTCCAAATCACCCGCGACACGGTGAAGACCCAGCAAGATTCCGTCAAACTCACTTCGCTCAGACTCGACCACGGCGTCGCCACCAAGCTCGATGTCCTCCAGGCGCAGCAAGTGCTCGACGCCGCCAACGCGCAAATCCCGGACCTCGAAAGACAAATCGGCCAGCAGGAAGATGCCATCAGCATTCTCCTGGGGAATTACCCGCAAGGCGTCCCGCGGGGACTCGCGCTGGCCGAGCAAGCGCTTCCTCCTGACGTGCCGCCGGGATTGCCTTCCGCCCTGCTCGAGCGCCGGCCCGACATTCGCCAAGCCGAGCAAACGCTCGTTGCCGCAAACGCCGAAATCGGTGTCGCCAAAGCCTCCTTCTTCCCGCAAATATCCCTGACCGGCTCGGGCGGCGGCGCCTTTGGGCGCAGCAATCTTTTCACCAGCTTGATGAGCTCCCAGACCGGAATTTGGTCCTACGGCGCCCACGTAACTCAACCCATTTTCACGGGGGGCGCGCTTCGTGGAAACCTGCATCTAGCCCAATCGCAGCATGAGCAGGCTCTGCTCGCTTACAAACAGGCCATTCAGCACGCCTTCGGCGATGTCTCCGACGCCCTGATCGGATACCAGAAATTCCACGAGGTCCGAGTTCGCCAGGAGCAGGCCGTGGCAGACTTGGAAGAGTCGGTCCGCCTCTCCATCATGCGCTACCAAGGCGGTACCACCACTTATCTCGAAGTGCTGGACGGTCAAAGGTCGCTCTTCAACGCAGAACTCACTTTGGCGGAGGCGCGAGGCAACGAGTATCAGAGCCTCGTTCAACTCTACCGGGCACTTGGCGGCGGCTGGCAGCAGACCTAGCGCCGCTTCGCACTTGGCTTGTCGAGACGTTCGATAGGGCTTGCGCACGTTCGCAGTCCTGCGCTATGGAAGTGCTCTGACGGATGCACAGCGGCGGTTGATCGAACCGCACCTACCTCCAACCTGACCGCGTGGCCGCCACTGGCCGATGCGCGATATCGTCGGGGCCATCTTCTGCATCTCGCGGTCCGGATGCCCTCAGGTTCACAGCTCAATAAATCTCGCTCCTCCCAAGTCACCGGCGGCTCTTCGAAACGAACCCCGTCACGGTCTATTCGCAAATTACATTGCCTCTCTTGCCGCGGGGCCCATATGACTCCCAGTTGGGTTTTTGTGATTTAATTGTCGGCATGGAACAGACTCAAATCAGTCCGCGCCCCGTCGTTGGAGCGATCGTCGTGGTGAGCGGCCTCGCTGTTTCATTTCTGCTGTGGCTTCTGTACGTCCACCATGCTTCGGCCGATTTCGCCGGCCGCTGGATGTTTTTGCCGGCCCTCAACGCGCTTCTGAATGGATTGTGCGCGATTGCTCTCTGCGTGGGATTGTATTTCATCAAACATCAGAACAGGGAAGCGCATCGCACGAGCATGCTGCTGGCCTTTGCGTTCTCTTCCCTTTTTCTCATCAGCTACATCGCGAACCACACGCTCCACGGTGACACGATTTTCCCCGGACACGGCACCGTGCGCACGCTGTACCTTTCCATTTTAGCCAGCCACGTAATCCTCTCCATCGTCGCGTTGCCGATGGTGCTGACGACCTTCTTTTTCTCGCTGACCGGCCGGTTCGCGATGCACCGCCGAATCGCACGCGTCACGTTCCCCATTTGGCTCTACGTTTCCATCACCGGCGTGGTGGTCTTCGTGTTCCTCAAAGCGTATGCGTACTAGGCGCGCTATGGATCCGGCCTGATCTAAAAAAGTAAGAGCAAGAAACTGCCGCTACGGTCTACTGAATAACGGCGTCCCGGCAACGACCGTTTATTCCCCAACTTTCTTCTTCCGATTATCCGCGCGATGGACGAATGATCCGGCAGTACGTGCGGCATGCCCGCAACGTGCGCCCCTTGTCCAGAAAACAAAAATGCTCCCCTCACGTCGACCGCGATTTTCTTACCCCGTGAAAACAGTTTCCGACGCATGTAAGTAGCCGCGCTCGGAGGTGTATGAAGCGGCGTGATAACTGCCATTGCATATTCTTCTACCGAACGTGCGTCGCTGCTTCTTCGATCAGAGCTGCAACCTCCTTCGGCTTGGAGACGTACACCGCATGGCTCGCCCCTGCGACTTCGACCTTGTGGCTGTTGGCTCGTGTGGCGTACCACCGTTCGAGGTCAGGGTTGATCGCTCTGTCGGCTCCCGCTACCAACATCCAGCTTGGTTTGCTTCTCCACGCCGCCGTGGTGATGGACGCTTTGAAATTGTCAGCGAAGTTGGGCACCTGCGATCGCGCCATGAAAGCCGCCTGCTCGGCGGACAGGTCGGCTGCGAAATATTCATGAAATTGCCCGGGGTCCAAGTAAGTGAAACCGTCTGCCGTCTTTTTTATCGCACCCGACTTGCTGAGATCGCTGGGGAAGCGCTTTCCGTCATCAGCTTCATTCTCTCCGGCATCTGGCATGTGCGCCGCGATGTACACCAGTCCGGCAACCGATGGATCCGTCCCCGCTTCCGTAATGACCGCTCCCCCATAGCTGTGACCGACAAGAATGCACGGCCCATTTTGTTGTGCGAGGACGCGCTTCGTAGCAGCCACATCCTCCTTAAACGTCGTTTCCGGCTCTTGGACGATGCTGACGCTATACCCATCCTTGATCAGAATGTCGTGAACACCCTTCCACCCGGAACCATCTGCCCACGCGCCGTGCACCAGAACAACATTGCGAACGCGATGCTCTGCGGTCTGCGCTGCGAGCGCGCCGCAGGTCAACAACAATAATACGATGCACAGGAACTGCGACTTTTCCCGCACTACTCGCATGACTACCTCCGATGATTCAGGATGTGCTTTGATTCCAAATTTGGTGAACAACTCGGCGCCATTATTTGTGATTGCAAAACCAGGTCCGCCAGCGCACCTCCCGCCGGCATTGCCTTCATTGGAATTGCTCATCTTGGTGCTCCTTTTGTTGTGCTCTGTTCACTGCCAGGCACGCGTTTCTCACCACCGTTTCGTTGAGACTTGCCGTGCCGCTCTGGCGAATTTCGGTGTCTCAATTCACCGAACCGCGACGGTGATTTGGACGTCGACATTTCCCCTGATCGCATTCGAATACGGGCAGATGGCGTGCGCGCCCGCGACAAGCTCTCCCGCCGTTTTCTGGTCAACGCCTGCCATAGTCACGGCCAGCGCCGCGGACAGCACGAACGCGCCCGCCTCGTTACGGCTCAGGCCGATCTCGGCGACAACTTCCACGTCTGCATCGGCGAAATGGTGCCGAGCCTCTCGGCTCACGCGCAAGAGCGCATTCTCAAAGCAGGCGGCATATCCCCCGGCGAACAATTGCTCTGGGTTCGTCGCATCGCCTTTCCCTCCAAGCGTTCGGGGCATGGCCAGCTTGAGATCGAGCAGGCCGTCGTCGCTGTGGATCGACCCGTTGCGGCCTCCGGTCGCGCTGACTTTCGTGGAATAGAGTGTGTTCGGCATCTGTTTTCTCCTTTGTCGCGGCGTCCCGTCGCTGCGATCGTTCTGCCGTCGGTTATGTGTTCTGTACATCTGATGAACGAAGCGCGCGCAGGGATAAGTCATTTCTCGTGCTACTCGCATCGGTACGCGGTAGTCCGCTGCGCCGCCTCCCAAAACACGCACGTGCGGGCCTCCCTCAGCGGCCGGGCGTCTTGCTGACTCGGGAGCTCCGCGGAGAGGCCTTTTCGCCGCGAGAATCAGGGTGCGCAAGGCCGCATCGACGCATCGCTCGCCGGCAAAATTCCCAGCCGTTAACTCAGAGCGTCAGATAGGCGATTTGGACTCACTGGTCGGAGTTGACTTTGGCGGCATCGGGCGCTCGCGGAGTCAGCGTGCGGGTGTTTGCGAGTGTGTAGCACCTGTACGCGCGAATTCTTGACGGGGACGCGCGGGTTCGCTAGCGTCGAAGAGTGCCGGGGTGCTTCCTCACTTCGCCCGCGCATTCACGATACTTCGCCAGGGCACGCGGGGCAATTCGCCAGGGTGCGGGACACTTCGCCGGGGGCGCGCAGAGACTTTCGCCCGCGCGCGCTGAACGGTTCGCCGGCGCTGGCGGCGCAACCTATCTTGGGCGGGAGAATTCATTGGCTAATCCGATCATCACACTGACGACCGACTTCGGCACCAACGACCATCTGGTCGGGACGATGAAGGGCGTCATTCTACGGATCAATCCCGATGTCACCATTGTGGATATCACACACAACGTAACTGCCTACGATTTGCTTGATGGGGCGCTGGCCATCGGCGCGGCTTACTCCTATTTTCCGTCGAAGACCATTCACGTTGTGGTCGTAGATCCTGGAGTAGGCACGGAGCGGCGACCGCTCCTGGTCAGCGCGCAAAGCCAATACTTTGTGGCGCCCGACAACGGCGTGCTCTCGATGATTTACGAGCGCGAACAGCAAAGCCTCTTGGTGCGGCATGCCAACGTCGAGCACTATTATTTGCAGCCCATGAGCAAGACGTTCCACGGGCGCGATGTTTTTGCGCCGGTGGCGGCGTGGCTTTCCAAAGGCTGGCAGTCCGGAAGCATGGGGGACGAGATCAGCGATTTCAAAAGGTTTGCGTTGCCGCGTCCCAAAGCCAGCAACGGTATGGCCAAGGGCGTGGTGATGCGCGTAGACACGTATGGAAATTTGGTGACGAACTTCCGTTCCGAAGACTTGCCGGAGTCGGCGCAAGGCGGCGGCGCCGTGAATCTGCAAGTGGGGACCCACGCAGTTTCGCGAATCGTCGACACGTTTGCTTCCGGGAAAAATGGCGAGACGATTGCGTATCTCGGTTCGAGCGGCTTCGTGGAAATCGGCGTGAACAAAGGAAACGCCGCTCGCGTGCTGGGAATTGGACGCGGCACCCCGGTCGTTTTAACGAAGTGACAGCTGCCCGAGCGACTGTTCCCTGCCCTGTTCCATGAATTGCCGCCGCATCGGAAAATCTCTTTGCAGAGCAATCCTTCCCTAGAAACTCCCGCAGACATTTCTATCCTCATCGCGATTGCTCCAGCGCGGCCATTTGCGAGCGCGTGCGCGGATCGAGCCAATCGCGCCAGGCATCCCCGAGAAGATTGAAAGCGAGAACGGCGGTCATGACCGCGAGCGCGGGAAAAATGACCATGTGCGGGGCGTCGAAAAGATGGCTGCGCGCGTCGTTGAGCATGGCCCCCCAACTCGGCAGCGGGGCAAGCACGCCGAGGCCGAGAAAGCTCAGAGTGGATTCCGCGAGAATGGCGCCGGCCATGCCGATAGTGGCTTGAATCAGCAGAGGCTGCAGAATGTTCGGCAGCAGATGCCGCACGAGAATGCGCGCGTGGGATGCACCGAGAGAACGCGCCGCGAGCACGAACTCCAATTCTTTCACCTTCAACACCTGGGCGCGGGCGAGACGCGCATATCCGGCCCAGCCGGTAATGATCAGCGCGAAAATCACTTTACTGATGCCGGGGCCGAGGAATGCGGCGAAAGCAATAGCCAGAAGAATGCCCGGGAAAGAAAGAAACGCATTGATGAGCAGCAGATTCACAAAACGGTCAAACCAGCCGCCGGCGTAGCCTGCGAGCATGCCGATGACCAGGCCGGTGAAGCCGCATCCGCAAACGACCGAGATGGCCACCGTCAGAGAAATGCGCGCGCCGAAAATCACGCGCGACAAAATGTCGCGACCGAGTTCGTCGGTCCCCATCCAGTGGGAAAGCGATGGAGATTCGAGGCGCGCGGGAAGATTTTGAGCCGCCGGGTTGGCGGGCGCGATCCACGGCGCGAATAGCGCGGCGAAGAGAAGCACGACGGCGGCCGCGAAACCAACGCGCGCGAGCACGCTTTGGCGCAAGAACGCGCGCAGCGGCGCGAGCGCTGAAATTTTCGGTTCTCTGCCGAGGGCAGCCACCGCTTGAGCGCTCATGCCACACGCACCCGCGGATCGATAAAGGAATATAAGAGGTCGGTGAGCAGATTGACGACCACGTAAGAAACGGCGATGACGAGAATGCAGCCCTGTAGCAAAGGATAATCGCGCGAAGAGATGGCCTGAACCGTGAGGCGCCCAATGCCGGGCCAGGAAAAAATATTTTCGGTAACGATGGTTCCGGCGAGAAGCGTACCGAATTGCAGCCCGAGAATGGTAATGATGGGAATCAGCGCATTGCGGAAGGCGTGGCGGAATAAAACGGCGCGCGTGGAGAGTCCCTTTGCCCGTGCGGTGCGAACGTAGTCGCTGGAAAGTTCTTCGAGCATGGCGCCGCGCACCATGCGGGTGAGAATCGCGGCCAGCGCGGCGCCCAGCGTGGCTGCCGGAAGAATGTAGTAGGCAATGCCGCCGCGGCCGGAAACGGGAAGAAGACCGAGCTCGATCGAGAAGATGAGAATCAAGAAAGGACCGAGCGCGAAATTGGGAACGGCCAGACCGAACAGTGTGAAGACACCAACGGCACGATCGGGAAGTTTCCCGCGCCGGTGGGCGGCGAGGACTCCGGCAGGAATGGCGATGGTGGCGCAAACCAACAGGGCGAGAAATGCAAGCTGCAGGGTCGCCGGGTAACGCTCAAAAATAATGCGGCGCACGGGAGCTTGAAATTTGAAAGATTGGCCGAGATCCCCGTGGGCCAAGCGATAGAGATACTGTCCGTATTGAATGTGGAGGGGCTGGTCTAAGCCGAGGGAATGGCGGAGTTGGACGAGTTCGCCGGGAGCGGCGCCTTCACCAAGCATTTGTTCGACGGGATCGCCGGGAACAATGTGAATCAGAAGGAAGACGAGGGTAAGGACGAGCCACAGGGCCGGAAGGGTGAAGAGGAAACGTTGGAGAAAGTGGCGGGCCATATAAGATTTTTGACTTAGGAATCGACTCCGGCGGATTTTGCTTCCTTCTCGCGCATTATTACTTCTGAAGGTTCCCCGGATTTTGCCTGCCTCTGTTGCGTGGAGGAATCTGCAGACGATTCTGCCGGTTTCGTCTCTCCGACGGCAGGGCGCAGGCGCTGAATCTTAACGCGAGCGACGCGCTTGCCGTCCATCTCGACAACGGAAAAACGGAAGTTGCCGTACTCGAAGCTTTCGCCGCCCTTGGGGATGAAACCAAGCTGATCGAGAACGAAGCCGCCGACGGTGGCGTAGGCGGGATCTTCCGGAAGGGATATGTTGTATTGGGTATCGAGATCGCGGACGTTGAGCGCGGCGTCGAAGATGACCGCGCCATCGGCGAGCGTCAGGGGGCGCTCGATGACGTCGAACTCGTCGTGAATTTCGCCAACCATCTGCTCGAGAATATCTTCCAAAGTGACGAGACCGAGGATGCTGCCGAATTCATCGACCACGACGGCCATGCCCACGTGCTGGGTGCGGAATTCAAGTAAGAGTTCGCTGGCAGGCTTGGTTTCCGGAACGATGAGGACTTCGCGCAAAACGCGGCGAAGATCGAACTGCTGCGGCGGAATATTTTCCTCGAGGCGGCGCTCGCGGTCGAGCACGATCCAGAGCATGTCTTTGATGTGAACGAATCCTAGAATGTGATCTTCGGAGCCGCGATAAACGGGAATGCGGGAGCGCTGGCTGGTGGCGAATGCGCGCATAACATCGTCGAGCGACGCTTCGATGGGGAGTGTGTGCATGTCCGGGCGCGGAACCATGATTTCGCGAACCTGGATTTGCGCGAGTTCGATGGCGCTAAGAATGAATTTTTCTTCGCCAGGAGCGAGGAGCCCGCGCTCACGCGCTTGCTGAATTTGGATTTGCAGCTCTTCGGTGGAGTGAGCGACTCCGTGGCCCGACTGCGAAGAAACACCGAGGCCATTTACGATGAAGGTCGAAACGGTATCCAGCGAATGGATGGCCCAGTAAAAAGTGTTGAGAAACCAATGAAACGGAAGAGCGATGAGGAGAGCGACGCGCTCGGCGCGAGCGAGGCTGATGGTCTTGGGGACCAGCTCGCCGATGACCACATGGAGGGCGCTGAGGCAAACGAAGGCGCAAACGAGGGCGACGGCGTGGGCCAAGATGGTGGTGCGCGTACCGGGCGCACCGGACCACAGCCCGAAAATCGCTTTGGCAAAGGTGGATTCGCCAAGGGCGCCGAGGGCGAGGCTGGTGAGGGTGATGCCAAGCTGCACGCCGGAGACGACGCGGTGCAGATCGGCAAGGAGAAGCTCGACGACTCTGGCGCGGAGGTCACCTTTGGCGACGAGCTGGCGCACGCGAGAGAGGCGGACCGCGACCAAAGAGAATTCCGCGGCAGCAAAGAAGCCATTGAGCGCGACCAACGCGAGGACGCCGATGAGGCGCACGACAAACATACTTGAGTGATTTTCCTCTGGCGACATTCTAACAGCAGGATGGCGGCGAGCGCGGAGATGCGAGTTGACTGGGGCGAGAGGGTAAGTAAGGACAGTGGCGAGTGGCGGGTGACGAGTGGCGAGATTAGGAGGGTGGCAGGGGGGCCGGAGCGGTGCCCCCACCCCCCTGTTTTTTGTAAGTGTGGCATTTAAAAGACTTAGATATTTCGTAAGTCCTTTGGATGCAACACTTGTGGGGTGGCTCGTAAGTGTGGCATGGAAAGGAGTTATTGGGGAAGATGTGGCGAGTGGCGAGTGGCCCGGACCGGGTCGGGTCAGGTGAGCGGGGAGGTGGGGGAGATGTGGGAAATTGAGACACCCTCCGTTAGCACGAAAGGAGTGCGGAAACGATTGAAAGGAAAAGACTTGAGGGCGCGCCGTTTCTAGAAAGAGTGCGTACGCTATTGAAAGTAAAGGGGTTGAATCGAGGATGACGGGTCGAAATGCGGGAGCGGGGACGGGGCGACCAAACCCTGGTAGAAGAGGTGAGCAGAGTTGAAGCGGAAAGAAGGCAGTCGGGATTGACGAGGGCCACGCGGGGGCCGAGGAGACGAATTGTTGACTGGCAAACACGGGAAAGAATAGCACGTGAGTATTGATTGGTTAAGGGATTTGCAGGGAAATGCGGGAATGGAGAGTT
>Ga0210407_10000559_pt1 | contig 41512 bp, 38 predicted proteins | sample IncBWC27MmetaG_FD_150860 | JGI IMG/M metagenome (GOLD analysis project Ga0210407, IMG submission 150860) | Forest soil microbial communities from Barre Woods Harvard Forest LTER site, Petersham, Massachusetts, United States - Inc-BW-C-27-M | ecosystem: Environmental > Terrestrial > Soil >...
GAGACAATCTGGAACCGAAACGGCAGCATGTCATGGGTAAGGCGGGCCTCCACGACCTCGCTTGGATCGATGCCCTTTTCTCGGAAGTGTGTGAGGCTCTTTTCGAGGAAACCGCTGACTGCTCCGAGAATTTGAAGGTAGTTTGCTACAGTTGCGTCGTAGAGCGAAAAGGCCATGGCGTCAGCTTCCCGATTACTTCGTGTTGGGTTTTTGTACAGTCCCCGGAAACTGCCCAAATTGCAATCGGCAGGACGAGCCGGATCCGTGGCTCGGCGGACGCTGCAGGGTCTCGCTTTTACTATGAGTGAACGTAGATAATCATTGCTACTCAATATGCAGCGGTCAAGAATCGAAAGCTGAAAGAGCCATTTGGTCCTGAGGACGTCAAGCGTGCCTGTCCGGGCTGGGCGCCGCGCACCTACACCAATTTTCTGTCCAAGCATGCAGTCGGAATTCCAAGCAAAACAACCGAGTTATTTCAATTTCAAAGGATCGGGCCAGGCCGATACCGCACTCTTCCCAGCCTCTTTGACTCAAAACTCGGAGCAGGTTCGCGGCTAGAGGAAAGAAGGGGGATTCTAAAAATGGATTCCTTTACTGTTGCACCCGAGCTGAGGGGTACGAAAGGCGATATCCTCGCTGCCAGAATCGAAGTGCCATTCTTGCTGCAATGATCTACGGTATTGTCGAATTCATCCGATTGGGTTGGTCCCTGGATCACTACTTTTACACTTACGCACCCGTTCTAGGCGGCGTCGCTGCCTCAGTAGGTCTTTTTACTTATTTTTTTATTGTATCGGTGAGGCAGAAAAGGAGCTGGAAAAATCTCTTAGTTCTGCTCGGATTTCTTCCATATCTCTATTCGCTGTACATCATTGGTGTTCTTGGGCTGTACACTATATTTGAAGGCATCGTCGGAGTGTTTTCTTTTTGGTCAATGATCGGTGGGCTCTTTTGGGTTTTTGTGGGATTTCATCTGATCTATCGGTTCTATCTGATGACGGAGATCGTCAGGCAACACGATAAAAAAACGGCGCTGGCTTCGTCAAAAAGTGACATGAGCTGAAAATGGTGTGGATGCGTCTCGCGTCATCACCGATGTGGCAACACTGCTCGGCAGCGCGGACTTGGTGATCGAGTGACTCCGGCGCGCGCGCCACAGGAGGAAGTAATGAAAGCATCTCTCAAGGCTGCATGGCTTTTAATTGCTCTCGTCGGTTTTGCTCTTTGGTGCGCGACGCCCGCCACTGCCCAGAACGAACAAGTTCAATTCTACAACTCACCGGCTGCCACCGCTGCAAAGCTACCATTCAGCCAAGCGGTACGAGTCGGAGACGTGCTGTACATGTCGGGTGCCATCGGCCTCTTGCCGGGAACAAGGGAATTGGTTCCGGGCGGAATTGAACCTGAGACAAAGCAGGTGATGGACAACATCGAGGAGGTCTTGGAGGCAAATGGTTTAAATTTCGACGACGTTTTCAAATGCACAGTTATGCTTGCACACATGTTCAATTGGGGTGCATTCAACAAAATTTATGTGACGTATTTCAAGCCGGAGCGTTTGCCAGCGCGATCCGCGTTTGGCGCTAACGGATTGGCTCTGGATGCCGAAGTCGAGTTGGAATGCTGGGCCTTTGCCCGCAAATGATGGATATGGCTCCAGTGCCCGCCCGGCTCCGCGCCGAGCAGATTTAAGTCCTCGTCGATCTCAGCAAATAGACGTTCGATCTGCGCTCGCTCTTTCGGATCGGGGATTTCATCCAGTCGTTCGATGAGCTTTTGCTTTTGCGCGAGGAGCTGGACGATGGTCGTCATCTTGTGCCTAAGTCCCCAGCACGCCCCAAAGCAGTAAGCCGCAATAGATCAGCACCGCGAATACGATGTTGATCGCTAGGACAACTGCGAGATCGACCGGAAAATGCGGTCCTCGATCCATCGCCCACCCTAAAGCGACTGCGGCAATAATTTCCGCAGATCTTCCTATAGGGTAAGCAGATGCACGACGATAGCTCGTGAAGGCTTCACAGTTGCAAAAAAACCTGAACTGTTGCCGTGTGGCCTCATGAACGCTCGTGCGAAACAGTGCTGTCGGGCGGTCCGAAATCATCTTCCGCTGACGCGTTCCGAGCGCCAACAGCACAGTTGACAGTTCGACTCTAACCCATCTGACATGCAGCTGCTGCTACGGTAGTGCGCGGCCCACCGACCTGCACCTTGCCGTCACGATCCCTTTCGTCGACGGCGAGGTCGTCCAGTGGCTGACGCGGCGGGAGCGGCCGAAAGGGTCAAGAGCAAACCCAGATAATCACCACGGCCATCGGGAGGCCGATCCCTACGGCACCGCCAAGCATCATAATGAAATCTCGAAGCAGACCTGTTCCGACTCGAGCTGACATACCCTCACTCCGTCCGGCCCCCGCCAGCAGGGCTTCAGCTTGGTCGGGCGATGTTGTCGTGATTGCGTCGCCTTCACAGCGCAAAGGAAGTAGTCCTGAATGCGCGCGAGCCTCTTCCGACTTGACTGTGGCTAAAACTCACCACTCACGACAAACTCGTTCCCTTTCCCAGATTTACTGCGCGGCCTAATTGCGGCGGCGGCCTCGGCCTTTCTAACCCGCTCGCGTAGGTCATGTAGTTTGCGATATTCTTTAGCAAGCGAGCCGCGTAACCGACTCAGCGCTCTTATTCGGTCATTCGTGGTGGATAGGTCCATCGGATTTCCTCCCGCTGGCTTTCGGCGAGAGGCCTAAACGGACATTTCTGTCGAGAGTTCCTATATTTTATTTCACCCGCCCAAGGCTAAGAGAGAGACGCGGCTAACGATTGATTGGGATCCTGTTGCTGTAGATTGCTTATTACGCCGTCACCGAACTCACGGGTGTTCGCAGGGTATATTATCACCCCATGCGATCGGCGCGCCCGGACAGATACCTGCTAGTCTGAACAGTTCATCAGCAGATATGGGCTTCATCTCGTCACGTAAACGCCTCCATCACCCGCTCCATCGCCGGATGCTTCCGGTTCTTCACCTTGATTCCAATGCTTCAACCGGCCAGCCTGATAGGGCCGGTCCCGGCGCTTCGAGACCAAACCCTACTAATCCCAAGCGACAGGCGGGGCGCAAGAACGTCACCCATTCCTGATGCTTCCCAGTCAGACCGCAGCTCTAGGTCAGCGCCGACTACTTTAAGACCTGCTTATCTCTTGATGAAATTATTCATCGCATAGGGGATTATATCGAAATTCTCTGACGTCGAACCAGTATTGCAAAAGCCCTGCCACCAGCCATCAAAGTCATCCTCTCCGGTCACATGCAGTCTGCCGCTGTATGACAGGGCCTGCCCCGGAACGATGGCATTAAAAGAATTTGTCGCCCGAAACCAATAGCAAAAGACCCCGCCCTCGGTTCGGATCGTCCGTTCTAACCGGAAACTAGCGGGATTTTTCATGCTTTCACGCAGCATGATAGCGATGCTGAGGCCAGTCTGAAACCTCGCTTCTCTGATGCGCTTGATCTCGTCATCTTTGGCCCGCTGTTCAGCTAGCGCAATGCTCTGCACGCGATCGTGCTCGGCGCGCTCAGCAGCTGCCGCCGCGTATCTCTCATACCAACGGGCCGCCGCGGGCGCGATGGCGAAGATCACTGCGACGCCGGCGAGGAAAATAAGCACGAATAGCAACGCAGATTTCATTGCTTTGCCCCCTCATATGCGAGTGTTTCGCAATCAAAGCGGGAGCGCAAGGGCCATCAGCGTCGATCTCTAGAAGCGAAACGCCCGCCGGTTTTCCCGGCGGGGCCACTTTCATGAGAATGCATCCCTGACCCTATTCATTGCGGGATGGGTACGGTTCTTCACCTTGACCCAATGCGGCGACCCGCCGCCGCGATAGGGGCGATCCCGGCGCTTCGAAACCAGACCTTCGAGCCCCATATTGCAGGCGGCACGAAACAGGTCCGGGCCGATCTCTCCCTGCTCAAACGGGGCGGCGAAGATGCCGTCGCTGCGACGTGCAAGTAGCCGGGCTGAGTTGGTCTTGCGCATCGAGAGCGGCAGCTTGCGCAGGTCGTCACCGCCCTCGACGAGAATGTCGAAGGCGCAGAACTGGACCTCATCATCATGCTTGCGGGAGTGCAGGGCGTTGAAGTCCGAGATGCCGTCGACGCCGAGCACGACGGCCTCACCATCGAGGACGAACTGCCGCTGCCGGATCTTCCCCGCCGCCTCGACGATCCATGGATATCGGTCGGTCCAGTTGTAACCGCCTCTTGTGATCATGCGCACGCGATCACCATCGCGCTCCAGGCTGGGTGTCAGGTTGCGATGGAACCGGAAATCGAGCCGGCAGTCGCAAGGAGAAGCCGACGGTGTCACGCCCGCCGGCTTTTTCTCTGTCCGGATGCGGCCCAAATTATTTAAGCCATCCGGCGCATCCTTCTTTCCCAATAACCTGCCGTTGTTCCTATTGAGGAAATGCAGGCGGTGCAGGGGCAGATGACTCGAATTCCTTTTTCTCGTAACCGGATTGTTGCCATCGTTGATTCTAGCCGTGCATCATCACTTCACCAACGCACTGGCTAGGCTCGGTACGGCCGCTTCCGTGGCGTAAACCCCCCGCAGCACTTCCTCGAAGTGGTTCTTGACGTTTTCATTACAAAGGCAGGCCCGCTTCTGTAACGCCTCGCGATCGCGGACAAGGATCGAGCCGCGGCGGGTCTCGAGCACGCCCTCGGTCTTGAAAATCTGAATGACCCGGCTGGCATAGCTGCGGCCGACACCCAACAGGGTGGCGAGCTGTTCGTGGGTCAGCGTTACGACATTATCGCCGTTGGCGCGTTCCATGGCCGAGATGATCCACTTGGCCGTACGCTGCTCGATCGAATGGACGGCATTGCAGGCGGTCGCTTGAAACATCTGGGCCAGCAGGCAGTCGGCATATCGGGCAAACACATTGCGCAGCGAAGGGGAGGCGGTTTTCGCATCGTCGAGTTTCGCGATCGGTAGGCGCACAAACGGGCCACCAAATTTGACCGTCATGCGCGTATAGGCCGGCAAGTAGCCAAGACTGACGATTCCACCGACGGCGCCCTCGCGGCCGACCAGCATCGTCTCGACGTCGCGGCCGTCTTCGTTGGCCACCAGATAAGACACGAGGCTAGACCCGCAGGGAAAGTGGACGGTGTCAACGTTGTCGCCGGGATTGTAAAGCGGCGTGTTGGCCTCTGCCTCTTCGGGCGTTAGATATGGCGCGACCAGCCCAAAGTCGCTCGCGCTGAGCCGGCGCAACAGGTTGTTGTGCGGCCGATCGCCGTGTGCGGTGACATGTTCGAGTTCCCTTCGCTCGCGGCAATTCACAATACGCGCTCACCTTCGGAGGTTCCCTCTACTAGTGCACAGACAGAACGTTCGAGATGATAAGATGGTTTCAAATAGGAACCCGAGAATGCCCCGGCCGAAAAATCCGACGGATTTCTTTCATGCGTTGGCTTGGAACTTTTACCTGATGGAGTCGTGAGCGAACGCCTGCCGGATGACGTCCTGATCGTCGAAGACGACCCGATCATCGCACTTGGTTTTGAAGATACGATCAGCGGCTTCCGCCAATCCGGCGGCATGCGCTCGCCGCGATCGAACCGGCGATACTTCTCCGCCGTCCAGGCTTCTTGATCGCGGCATGCCTGCAAGTCTGCGTCGGTGCGGTTTGAAAAAAAGACTTTCCATGCCGCTTCGAAGTCGGCGCGGGCTTGATCGAAAGTCTTTGCCGTGCCGCTCGTGCATTCGCCCGGACGCGCTCCGGGATAGAAGCCACACTGCCATTCCCATGGCTCAGTTTCGTATGGATTGCCTGTTCGCTCCAGAGATCGTCCCGGCGTGGATATCGCCGCAATAAATCAGCCAGCATTGCTCGTGCGGGTGGTCGTTCGATCGGCGGCAGTGAGGGCGAACATGTCCGCATGATTTCGCCAATCGGGCGAGAAGGGAAGCCGCTAGATTTAGCGTTCGAGAGAAGTGCAACTTAGCTAGCACTAGGAGTGCGTTAATCTCGCAAGCGATTTCTCCAATCTGGAAAATCGTTTATCGAAGCCAGGATTTGACTACAGGGATTGCTGCAATAACAGCCGCTACAGCAGCCACCAATCCAATAAGAATCCCAGCCCAGAACCTTCGATTCTCGGCTTTCTTTCGAGCTTTCGCTTTTTTAACAAGCCAGTTTCTAACGAACTCATAAGGCGGATTGTTCTCGGGTTTGTCGCCGATCGGCATCCGATTTGCCAATCGATACTGCACTACTTCTTCGCCCAGGGTTTCGAGATACTGACTATATTCGTCCTTCGCCATAGCTGCCGGTTTATTTCTTCGCCTTCAGGCCGCCAGCGGGCGGCTTATTTTCTGTTCGGCCGGTCGCGTCGTACGTTCTGAAATTCTTCCGGCCCTCTGATGAGCCGACGCTTACGGCCGGCTTGATCCTCCGGGGTGGCTGTTGTGTCGGTCATCTCGTCTAGCGTGTCGCCCGCCAATTCGCGAGCGCGTCCTTTCGTGTCTTTGCGCGGCTTCTCGTCTTCCTTCACTGGGCTCCACTTGGCCTTTGCGGTCAGCCCAAGCTCGACCAGGCGGCGGATGGCAACCGCGAGTGCGGGATGATCCGGCTGCTTTTTAGCCCAATTCTTGATCTCACTCTGAAATTCTTCGGTCATGCGGACGCCCACGAGTGGTGCCGTGCCAGTAGCTGGCCTGCCGCGCCTTTTACGATTATCGTTTATTGACTTCTTCATGATTTTCCGATTATCATAAAAGCAAGCCGAGGGGAAGGTGGAGACTTCCGCCCCGGCTCTAACCCTAACCATGAGGCAATCATGACTAGAGCTGATTCAAATCATACCACAAAAGCCGGCGTCGATTCATCGCGTCGGCGGTTCGTTTCCCAATGCGCTGGCGCGGCCGCTGGCGGCGCTTTACTCGGCGTGAGCATTCCGCTGCCTGTCCCCGCAGGGCCGCTCCAGCGAGTCCCTGATCCAATCCTCGCGGCCATCGAACGTCACAAACACGCGGAACACGGAGCGGCCAGCCACGAGGACGGTGCGCGTTGGGATCTTGCGATGACCGAGCCCACGACGCTGGCGGGGCTATGCGCGCTGCTGGCGTACATCCAGGAAGGGACGGACGAGATTTTCGCGGACGACGAGCTGGCCAATATCATAACGAGCACCCGAGCTTGTCTCGCTCGACATCTTGGATGACCAAAGTGTGAATACAAATTAGTTGTAGTTGCCTCATTAAGCCAAATCATCGTTGAACGTACCGAACCATTCAAATCCCCGCTTTCCAAGGCGGACCGTCGAAAACACCCAATTCCCTGTCCGGGCGGTTTTCGCGAAAGAACTTGCGAACCACGAACGTCGGGTGGCCTTGGAAAGGCCGTCCGGCAGGGAAGTCCTTAAAATGTCCCGCGGCGCTCACAACTTTAAACAAGGCGATGTCACCAAGGCCATCAAGGGCGCGGTGAACGCTGGCTTGGCTGTGAAGCGTGTCGAGATTGATCGCGACGGGAAGATCATAGTTTTTGCTGGCCGGTCGGATAATCAGACGACGACGAACGAATGGGATGATGTGCAGTGAGGCACAAGTACCCCAAATACACTCACGGCTTTATCGACCACGACGGCACTCCTCGCTTTTATTTACGTTTGCCTGGTCGCAAGCGCGTTCCGTTGCCGGGTCTTCCATGGTCCCCGGAGTTCATGGAGGCCCGCGAGAAGGCGTTAAAGGGCGATTGGACGGCGCCGGAGCTGGGATCCAGCCGCACGAAGGCGGGAACCGTAAATGCCGCTCTTGTCTCATACTATCAGTCGAGCGCCTTCACGGATGGCCTGGCTTCAAGTTCGCAGCGAATGCGACGGGCAATCCTGGAGCGGTTCCGCGAAGAGCACGGTGAGAAGCGGATTGCATTGCTGCACAAGAAAGCGCTGCAGGCGATCTTAAGTAAGAAATCGCCGGCTGCAGCTGCAAACTGGCGCAAAGCGCTGCGCGGCTTAATCGATCATTGCTTGTCACTCGATACGCTGACGACCGATCCGCTTGTTGGTGTGAAACTTGTTTCGGTCAAGTCTAACGGTCACCACCCTTGGGGGCCAGAAGAGTGCAGCCAGTTCGAGGCCCATCATGCCATCGGGACTCGGGCACGCCTTGCCTATGAATTGCTGCTGCAGGTCGGGCAGGCGCGCTGCGATGTCGTGAGAATGGGGCGCCAACACGTTCGCAATGGCGTCCTGTCACTGCAGCGACAAAAAACGAAGGTGCCCTTCGATGTTCCGGTGATGCCGGCGCTACAAGAAGCAATCGATGCGATGCCGTCAAGCAATCACCTGACCTTCCTTGTGACTGCGAGGGGCGAACCGTTCACCGCTGCCGGTTTCGGAAACTGGTTTCGCCAGGTCTGCAATGAAGCTGGATTGCCCAGGCGCTGCACGACGCACGGCTTGCGCAAGGCCGCAGCTACACGACTTGCCGATCGTGGCGGGACCACAACAGAACTCATGGCCTGGTTTGGATGGAAGACGGCCAGCGAGGCAGAGCGTTACACCCGGAGCGCCGACCGAAAACATGCGGCAGCGAATGCCGGCAAGAAGCTCATTTCGGGAACAGGAATTGGCAAATCCGAAATCCAGTTTGCCAAAATTGACAATAAGTAATTGAAAACACAGGAGACGGAATCTTGAGTGGCGATCCCAGCAGGATTCGAACCTGCAACCCACGGAGTAGAAATCCGTTACTCTATCCAGTTGAGCTATGGGACCGCTTTTCGGCCTTATACCATTGCCAATATGAAAAATCCGCTTTCCCGCCAAGACTGATCCGAACCGTTTTCCGCAAGGGCGCGACAAAGCCTCAAGATCGCAGCCCCGTCGCTTCGGCTTGCCGGCAATGCCCGGCGCCGCCGGTGTCGGCTGCGGTCAGGCAAAGGTTAAGGCTTTCGGCAGGTGGTTTGGCTTTGCGACTCTTTCATATCCTTGTTCGGCTGCCATCAGTCCGTCACCTTTCGGCACAAATTTCGTTTAGCTAGCGGCCTTGTCGCCGCCCAGGGAGTTCCATCATGATCGGTTTCGTTCGCGCGGCAGCATTTTGCGCCGCGCTGGTGTTTGGCCTGGTGACGGCGCAGGCGGCGGATAAGGCCTTCAAACGTGACGATCTCGCCGATTCGGCGATCAAGCTGGAAGCCCAGATCAAGAGCGAAGCCGGGCCTGTGGCCAAAACCAATGCGTCCCTGAAAACCGACGCCGACACCGCCCTCCGCCGCAACGATTTCCGCACCGGCCTGCAGATCCTCGGGCAAATCGCCGCCACCGCGCCCGACGACAGCTCCAACTGGCTGCGCCTGGCCCGTACCATCTTCCAGATTCGGCCCGCCAATTTGAGCGAGCAGACCTTCCTGCTCGAGCGGGCCTCCACCGCGGCCTACATTGCCTATCAGCGCGCCGCGAACGCGCAAGAGGAAGCCGAGGCGCTGGCCGTGCTCGGCCGCGCGCTGTCGGAGCGCAAGCTGTGGCGGCCGGCGCTCGACAGCATGCGGCTTTCGCTCGACCTGCGGGAGGTCGCCGACGTGCGCGGCCAGTATGAGAAGATGCGCGACGAGCACGGTTTCCGGCTGCTCGACTACACCATCGATTCGGATTCGGCCTCGCCGCGCGCCTGCTTCCAGTTCTCCGAGGACCTTGCCAAGCGCACCGATTTTGCGCCGTTCCTGGCACTGGGGGGCAACGACAAGCCGGCATTGACGACGGAAGGAAGGCAGCTTTGCGTCGATGGTCTCAAGCATGGCGAACGCTACAATATCAATCTGCGCGCCGGCCTGCCCTCGGCGGTGAAGGAAAGCCTGGCGAAATCGGCGGAATTCAACGTCTATGTGCGCGACCGCAAGCCGTTCGTGCGCTTCACGGGCCGCGCCTACGTGTTGCCGCGCACCGGACAACGCGGCATCCCGCTCGTCAGCGTCAACACACCGGCGGTGTCGGTGAATGTATTTCGGATCGGCGATCGCAACCTGATCAACACCGTCATCGACAACGACTTCCAGCGCGCCTTGAGCCGGTACGAACTGTCAAGCCTCGGCGACGAACGCGGCGTCAAGGTCTGGTCCGGTGAACTCGCAACCGCCTTGACGCTCAACCAGGATGTCACCACCGCGTTTCCGGTCGACGAGGCGCTGGGCACCCTGCAACCGGGCGTTTATGTCATGACCGCGGCGCCAAAGGGCCCCGGCAGCGACGACGACGGATCGCTGGCGACCCAATGGTTCATTGCTTCCGACCTCGGTCTTGCCGCCTTCTCGGGCAATGATGGCATCCACGTTTTCGTCAATTCGCTCGCATCGACCGAAGCGGTCGCAAAGGCCGAGGTGCGGCTGGTCGCCCGCAACAACGAAATCCTCGCCACCCGTAAGACCGACGATTCCGGTCACGTCCTCTTCGAGGCGGGATTGGCGCGCGGAGAGGGCGGGCTTTCACCGGCCATGCTCACCGTCGTCATGAGCGACAAGGCCGACTATGCCTTCCTCAGTCTCAAGACCAATGCTTTCGATCTTTCCGACCGCGGCGTGTCCGGACGGGCCGTGCCCGCGGGCGCCGATGCGTTCGTTTATGCCGAACGCGGTGTCTATCGCTCCAACGAGACGGTCTATCTGACGGCGCTTCTGCGCGACGGTCAGGGCAATGCCATCACCGGCGGGCCGCTGACGCTCGTGATCGAGCGGCCTGATGGCGTCGAGTTCCGCCGTGCGGTGTTGGCGGATCAAGGCGCCGGCGGCCGGTCGCTGTCGGTGCCGCTCAATTCGGCGGTCCCGACGGGCACATGGCGGGCGCGTGCCTTCACCGATCCGAAGGGCCCTTCGGTCGGCGAGACCACCTTCATGGTCGAGGACTACGTCCCGGAACGACTCGAATTTGAGCTTTCGGCCAGGGAAAAGCAGATCAAGGCTGATCTTCCGGTAGAACTGAAGGTAGACGGGCATTTCCTCTACGGCGCTCCGGCCTCCGGCCTGCAGCTCGAGGGCGACATCCTGGTGGCGCCCGCGGCCGATCGTCCCGGTTTTGCGGGGTACCAGTTCGGCGTTGCAGACGAGGAGACCACCAGCAACGAGCGCACACCGATCGAAAACCTCCCGGAGACGGACGCCAAGGGGGTTGCGACCTTCCCGGTCGGCCTCGCCAAGCCGCCTTCGTCGAGTAGGCCGCAGCAAGCGCAGATTTTCATCCGAATGGCGGAAGCCGGCGGCCGCGCGGTCGAGCGCAAGCTCGTGCTGCCGGTGGCACCGAGCACCGCCATGATCGGCGTCAAGCCGCTGTTTTTGGGCAGGAGCATCGCCGAGGGCGATAAGGCCGGGTTCGACGTCTTGTTCGTGGCGCCCGACGGCAAGACGCTGGCGCGCGACGGCTTGCGATATGAGCTATTGAAGGTGGAATCCCACTATCAATGGTATCGCCAGAATTCATCCTGGGAATATGAGCCGGTCAAATCGACCAAGCGCGTCGCCGACGGCGATCTGGTCATCGCCGCCGACAAACCGACGCGCATCGTGCTGTCGCCACAGCCCGGCCGCTATCGCCTTGATGTCAAATCGACCGACGCCGACGGGCCGCTGACCTCGGTACAATTCGACGTCGGCTGGTATTCGGACGGCAGCGCCGATACGCCTGACCTCCTGGAGACCTCGATCGACAAGCCGGATTATCAGTCCGGCGACACCATGGTGGTTGCGGTCAACGCGCGCTCCGCCGGCAAGCTGACCGTCAACGTGGTCGGCGACCGCTTGCTGAAGACGCAGACGATCGACGTCAAGGAGGGTACAGCCCAGCTCAAGATCCCCGTCGGCAGGGATTGGGGCACTGGCGCCTACGTGGTGGCAACGCTTCGCCGGCCGCTCGATGCGGCGGCTTTGCGCATGCCGGGCCGCGCCATCGGTCTGAGGTGGTTCGACATCGACAAGAAAACACGAACGCTTCAGGTGAGTTTGTCGCCGCCGGCGCTGGTACGCCCGAACACCACGCTGAAGCTGCCGGTCAAACTCGGCGGGCTTAATCCCGGCGAGGACGCCAAGGTCGTCGTCGCCGCCGTCGATGTCGGAATCCTCAACCTCACCAATTACTCGTCGCCGGCACCGGACGATTACTATCTCGGCCAGCGTCGCCTTGCGGCCGAAATCCGCGACCTCTATGGGCAGTTGATCGACGGCATGCAGGGCACGCGCGGCCAGCTCAAGACCGGCGGTGACGGCGCCGGTGCGGAGCTGCAGGGCAGCCCGCCGACGCAGAAGCCGCTCGCGCTCTATTCCGGTATCGTTACTGTCGCAGCCGATGGCACGGCGCAAATCAGCTTTGACATCCCCGAGTTTGCCGGCACCGCGCGTGTAATGGCGGTCGCCTGGACCGCGACGAAATTGGGTCGCGCCTCGACCGACGTCACGGTGCGCGATCCCGTGGTGCTGACGGCTACGCTGCCGCGGTTCCTGCTCAATGGTGACCGCGGCACCATGAGCTTCGATCTCGACAATGTCGAAGGGGCTCCGGGAGATTACACCATTCACGTCACTGGTTCGGGGCCCGTCAAAGTCTCCGGCAATCCCGCCGCGACCGTGAGGCTTGCGGCGAAGCAGCGCAGCTCCATGTCGCTCTCGCTCGATGCCGCCGGCACCGGAACCGCCAACCTTGATGTCGATATCAAGGGCCCGAACGGGCTGACGCTGGCGCGGCATTATGCGCTCGACGTCAAGGCCGCGACGCAAATCCTTGCGCGCCGCACGATCCGCACCCTTGCCAAGGGCGAGAGCCTGACGCTGACGAGCGACATGTTCTCCGATCTGGTAGCGGGCACCGGCAGCGTCTCGCTCTCCGTCGGCCTGTCCACGGCGCTCGATGCGGCGACCATCCTGAAGGCGCTTGACCGCTATCCCTTTGGTTGCTCCGAGCAGATCACCAGCCGCGCCTTGCCGCTGCTCTATGTCAATGAACTGGCGGCCGGCGCGCATCTGGCGATGGACACCGAAGTCGATCAGCGCATCAAAGACGCCATCGAACGTCTGCTGGCGCGGCAGGGCTCGAACGGATCGTTCGGTCTGTGGTCGGCGGGCGGCGACGATGCGTGGCTCGATGCCTATGTCACGGATTTCCTGACCCGGGCGCGCGAGAAGGGCTTTGTCGTGCCGGATGTGCTGTTCAGGAGCGCGCTCGAGCGCATCCGCAACACCGTCGTCAATGCCAACGAACCCGAAAAGGACGGCGGGCGAGACCTCGCTTACGGTCTCTACGTGCTCGCCCGCAACGGCGCCGCGCCGATCGGGGACTTGCGCTATCTCGCCGACACCAAACTGAACAATCTGGCGACCCCGATCGCGAAAGCCCAGCTTGCGGCCGCGCTGGCGCTGGTCGGTGACAAGGGCAGGGCGGAACGGGTTTATGCCGCGGCCGTCGACAGTTTGGCGCCGAAGCCTGTGCTCGAGTTCGGCCGGGTCGATTACGGCAGCGCTTTGCGCGATGCAGCGGCACTGGTTTCGCTCGCAAGCGAAGGCAATGCGCCGCGTGCGACGCTGACCCAGGCAGTGGCGCGGGTGGAAGCGGCGCGCGGGCTCACGCCCTACACTTCGACCCAGGAGAATGCCTGGCTGGTGCTGGCCTCGCGGGCGCTTTCGAAAGAAACCATGGCACTCGAAATCGACGGCGCGCCGATCAAGGCCGCCCTCTATCGCAGCTACAAGGGGGCCGACGTGATGGGCAAGCCGATCAAGATCACCAACACCGGCGAAGCGCCGGTGCAGGCGGTGGTCTCGGTTTCGGGTTCGCCGATCACGCCTGAGCCGGCCGCTTCGAACGGCTTCAGGATCGAGCGCAATTTTTTCACCCTCGACGGAAAGCCGGCAGACGTGTCGAAGGCCAGGCAGAACGACCGCTTCGCGGTGGTGTTGAAGATCACCGAACCCAAGCCGGAGTTCGGCCATATCATGGTCTCCGATTATCTCCCGGCGGGGTTCGAGATCGACAATCCGAACCTGGTCTCCTCCGGTGACAGCGGAACGCTCGACTGGATCGAGGGCGGCGAGGAACCGGAGAACGCTGAATTCCGTGACGACCGCTTCACGGCCGCTATCGACCGCGCCAGTGACGACAATTCGGTGTTCACGGTGGCCTATGTCGTGCGCGCGGTGTCGCCAGGCAAATACGTGCTGCCGCAGGCCTATGTCGAGGACATGTACAACCCCTCGCGCTATGGCCGAACCGGCACCGGTTCGGTCGAGGTGAGACCGGCCAGATGAGTGAGCCAAGCCAGGAAATTTCCTCGCCATGCCCGGGCTTGTCCCGAGCATCCACGCCCTTGATCTCCGCCGGAGAAGACATGGATGGCCGGGCAGAGGCGAGCGGAAGCGACGCCGTTCTTCGAACGGCTATGCCCGGCCATGACAGAACCAGAGGACAAAGCTCTGCGCGCAAGGTCATCCCTGCATTCGCCATCCTTTGCGTCCTCGTCACTGCAACCTTTGCGGCATGGTTGGTCTCACTCGGCCCATTGCCACTGGAAAAGGCGCGGGAAATTTCGACCACCATCGTCGATCGCAACGGCAAGCTGCTGCGTGCCTACGCCATGGCGGACGGCCGCTGGCGGCTCGGCGTCGATGCCAGGACGGGCGTCGATCCGACCTATCTGAAGCTGCTGCTGGCCTACGAAGACCGACGCTTTCGCAGCCACGCCGGCGTCGATCCGCTGGCTTTGGGGCGTGCCGCGATCCAGGTCCTCATTCGCGGGCACATCGTATCGGGCGGCTCGACCATCACCATGCAGCTGGCGCGGCTGCTCGAGCCGCGTCGCGAGCGGACCCTTTACGCCAAACTGCGGCAGATCGTCCGCGCGATTCTGATCGAGCGGCAGATGGATAAGGACGAGATCCTGAATCTCTATCTGGCGATGGCGCCGTTTGGTGGCAACCTCGAAGGCGTTCGTGCCGCATCGATCGCTTATCTTGGCAAGGAGCCGAAGCGATTGTCGCTGGCTGAATCCGCGCTGCTTGTGGCGTTGCCACAGTCTCCGGAGACCCGCAGGATCGATCGCTATCCCGACGCGGCACGCGCGGCACGCGACCGCGTACTCGACCGAATGGTCGAGGAGGGTGTCATAGCCGAGGACGATGCCATCAGTGCGAAAGTGAGTGCGGTGCCGCGCCTGCGCAGGCCAATGCCGATGCTGGCGCCGCATTCCGCGGATCAGGCGATTGTCTCAGTGAAAGCAAAGCCCGTTATCGCGCTGACGCTGGACCTGGCCTTGCAAAAATCGCTCGAGGCGCTGGCGCGCGACCGCGCGATCGCGCTCGGTCCCAATATTTCGGTTGCCATTCTCGCCGTCGACAATGCGAGCGGCGACGTGCTGGCGCGGGTCGGCTCGCCCGACTATTTCGATGAGCGCCGCGCAGGTCAGGTCGACATGACGCGCGCGCTGCGCTCGCCCGGATCGACCCTCAAGCCATTCATCTATGGTCTGGCGTTCGAAGACGGCTTTGTTCATCCGGAAAGTCTGATCGATGACAGGCCGATCCGCTTCGGCTCCTACGCGCCGGAGAATTTCGACATGACCTTTCAGGGCACAGTGCCGGTGCGCAAGGCGCTGCAAATGTCGCTCAATGTGCCAGCTGTTGCCTTGCTCGACCGCGTCGGCGCGAGCCGTTTGTCGTCACGGCTGAAGCAGGCGGGTACCGATCTGGTGCTGCCCAAAGACGAGGCGCCCGGGCTTGCCATGGGCCTGGGCGGTGTCGGCATCACGCTGCAGGATCTCGTGCAGCTCTATTGCGGGCTGGCGCGCCTCGGCAATACCCGGCCATTGCGCGAGATCGCGAGCCTGCTTGATGACGGCCGTGACTCGCTGCGTTTGCTGGATCAGGTCGCCGCCTGGCAGGTCGGAAATATACTTTTAGGTACGCCGCCACCGGAGAACGGCGTGCGTAATCGCATCGCGTTCAAGACCGGCACCAGCTACGGCTACCGCGATGCCTGGTCAATCGGCTTTGACGGCCGCATCACCATCGGTGTTTGGGTCGGTCGTCCAGACGGCGCACCGGCGCCGGGAATTGTCGGCCGCACCGCTGCCGCACCGATTCTGTTTGACGCCTTCGCGCGAACCGGAAAATTGCCGGCGCCGTTGCCAAAGGCTCCCAAGGGAACGCTGGTTGCGAGCAATGCCAAGCTTCCACTGCCGCTGCGGCGATATCGGTCGGTCGGCGAACTGGTCCGAACCGACGGAGAGCAGCCGCCGCGCATCCAGTTTCCGCTCAACGGGTCGCGGATCGACGCGACGGGTGCAGATGGCGCGTCATTTTCCGCGATGCCGGTCAAGGTCGCCGGCGGCGTGCTTCCGATCACGATGCTGGTCAACGGCGTGTCGGTGGGCGAACTCGACGGCCGCCGTCAGCGCCTGATCGAGCCGCCCGGCCCGGGCTTTGCCAGATTGACGGTAATGGACGCCAAAGGCGCCGCGGACACAGTTGTCGTCAGAATTCAATAGAGGTTTCCTAAGCGGTTGTCGCGACGATGGTTTCGGCGTATGCGGAACCGATGGAAGAGACCTATTCCCGCCCCCGATTTGGACAACCGCGCGAGCCCAGGAACCGGGTGGATCCGGGCAGCCTGCTTGCTGGCGTGCTTGATTTCGTGACCGGCAGCCATCTTCGCGCGGCGACCTTCCTGATGCTCTGCGGGCTCCTGTTGTTTCTGCCCGGATTTTTCAACATCCCGCCGATCGATCGCGACGAGCCGCGGTTCGCGCAGGCCACCAAGCAGATGGTCGAGAGCGGTGATTTCGTCGACATCCGTTTCCAGGACGACGTGCGATACAAGAAGCCGGTCGGCATTTACTGGATGCAGGCGGCGGCGGTCGAAACCGCCTCAGTGCTTGGTCTGCCGCGGGCGCAGGCGCGCATCTGGCTCTATCGCGTTCCGTCGCTGATCGGCGCGCTTGGCGCCGTGCTTTTGACCTACTGGACGGCTCTGACCTTTGCCACGCGGCGAGGGGCCGTTCTCGCCGCAATGATCATGGCAAGCACGGTCCTGCTCGGTGTCGAAGCGCGGCTCGCCAAGACCGATGCCATGTTGCTGTTTGCAACCGTTACGGCGATGGGGGCGCTGGCGCGGATATATTTATCGTGGCAGCGGGGCGAGGATCCCGTGCACCCGCCCTGGACGTGGCCCGCGATCTTCTGGACCGCGCTCGCCGGCGGCATCCTGCTCAAGGGCCCGCTGATCCTGATGTTTGTTGGCCTGACCATCGCCGCGCTTGCCGTTCTCGACCGCTCCGCGACCTGGCTTTGGCGGCTGCGTCCTGCCTGGGGCGTGAGCTGGCTTTTTGTTCTGGTGCTGCCCTGGTTTGTCGCCATCTTCTTGCGCGCAGGCGAAGCATTCTTTGCCGATTCCATTGGCGGCGACATGCTGAGCAAGCTGTCGGCACAGGAATCTCACGGCGCTCCGCCCGGTCTCTATCTCCTGCTTGCCTGGGTGACGTTCTGGCCGGGCGCACCGATGGCGCTGATGGCGGCGCCTGCGGTGTGGCGCGCGAGGCGGGAGCCGGGAGCGCAATTTCTGCTGGCCTGGCTCGTACCCTCCTGGATCGTCTTCGAGCTGGTGCTGACCAAACTGCCGCACTACGTGCTGCCGCTCTACCCCGCGATCGCGATCCTCACCGTCGGCGCGCTCGAGCGGAGGGTGCTGTCGCGATCGTGGTTGAAGAGTGGAGCAGCCTGGTGGTTCGTGATCCCCGCACTTGCCTCCGTGATGGCCGTCGTCATCGCGGTTGGCCTGACGCGCCAGCCGGTATTTCTGGCCTGGCCATTCGTGGCTGCGGCCCTCATCTTCGGATTGTTCGCATGGTGGCTTTACGATGACGCCCGGGCCGAGCGTTCCCTGCTCAACGCCATCGTCGCGGCGGCCTTCCTGGCCTTCGCTATTTATGGCGTCGTTTTGCCGGCAGTGAGCCCGCTGTTTCCAAGCGCCGAAATAGCGCGCGCGCTGCGCAGCGTCGCCTGCGCCGGGCCGAAAGCCGCTGCGGCGGGCTTTCACGAGCCGAGCCTGGTTTTCATGACGGACACGTCGACGTTCCTGACGGACGGATCGGGGGCGGCCGATTTCCTGAGCCAGGGCAGTTGCCGTTTCGCGATCGTGGAACAGCGATCGGAGCGCGCATTCGCGCAACGGGCCGAAGCCATCGGTCTGCGCTATGACGTGGCGACCCGCATCGAGGGCTACAATATTTCGCAAGGCCGTGCGATTTCGATTACGATCTTCCGCTCCGAAGGCTCGGAGTGAAGATGCCCGTTCCGGTCGCCATCGACGAGCACTCGAGCTATCCCGCGCGCCTTTTCGCCCTGGTGAGCCTGTCGCTTTCGCAGCTGGTGCGTCCCCCGTCGCATGCAAGGCGCGCCGAAGCCGCGCGGAAATTGGCGCGTCACTCGCTGCTGGCGATCGTGGTCATCGGCGGCCTTATTGTTGTCCTGATGGCCGGCTTCGATGCGCGGGAGATCGGCATGATGGCGCCCCGCGGCACGCCGGGCCTTGGGCCGGTTCGCATTCTGACCGACTTCGGCAAGGATTCCTACGTGCTGTCTCTGCTCGCGGCGATGCTGGTCGCCGTCGCGCTGGTTGCGGCGACCTTGCGCGGCACTTCGCAAGCCCGGCTCCTCGGCGTCGGTTTGCGCCTGCAATTTTTGTTTTTCGCTGTGGCGGTACCGCTGCTGCCCGGCGAGCTTTTCAAATGGATCGTCGGTCGCGGCCGCCCCTTCGTCGGGGGCCAGCCCAATCCTTTCAACTTCGCCCATTTCGCCGGGACCGAAGCCTATGCAAGCTTCCCATCGGCGCATGCGATTACGGCGTTTGCTTTGGCTTTCGCGGTAAGCGCGGTCTGGCCGCGGGCGCGGGGCTTGATGGTGGCCTATGCGCTCGTCATCGCCGTCACTCGCCTGGTGCTCTTGGCCCATCACCCAAGCGACGTCGTTGCGGGCGCGCTGATTGGCGTGATCGGCGCCATGAGCGTGCGATACTACTTCGCAGCCCGCCGTTTGGGATTCGTCATCAGCCGCGACGGTTCGATCTCGCCGCTTGCCCAGGGGCGCGTCAAAAGGGTTGCCCGCGGCGCACCGGCCTCATAAGAAGCAAACGCCGGACGCTTCATGCCGACAGCGCCGGCGCAGAACACCAACGGTGAGCATGGATTTACCTTCTTCCGATATGGCCCAGATCGCCGTTTCGATCGTTGTTCCCGTGCGCAACGAGGCGGAAAACATAGTTCCCCTGATTGCCGAGATCGCCGCGGCGCTCGAGCATCGCTGGATCTATGAGATGATCTACGTCAATGACGGTTCGACGGATGCGACCTCCGAGCGCCTTCTTGCCGCCATGAGAGAGCGCCCAAATCTTCGGCAGATACGCCACACGATTTCGTCAGGCCAATCGGCCGCGGTGCGAAGCGGGGTGCGCGCCGCGCGGGCAACGATCGTGGCAACCCTCGACGGCGATGGCCAGAACAATCCGGCGTTTCTGCCGGCGTTGATTTCGGCGATCGAGAACGGTGGCGAGCGCATCGGCCTTGCCGCCGGCCAAAGAATCGGGCGCAAGGACACCGGTTTCAAGAAGATGCAGTCGCGCATAGCCAATGCAGTGCGCAAGGCAATCCTGCACGATGGTACCCGCGACACCGGTTGCGGCCTGAAGGCATTCCGACGCGAGGTTTTCCTGGCGTTGCCATATTTCGACGGCCTGCATCGATTTCTTCCGGCGCTGGTACGCCGCGAAGGCTATGAAATCGCTTATGTCGACGTATTCGACAGACCGCGGCGTTCCGGCGTGTCAAACTACGGATTCTTCGATCGGTTATGGATCGGAATCATGGATGTCGCTGGTGTGTGGTGGCTGATCCGCCGCAAGAAGACGACACCCGTTGCGACCGAGGTGACTTTATGACCGAGCTGTTCCACAACCTCATCATCTACCTGAACGATGTTTTCATCAGCAAATTCGACGGCTGGGTCGCGCTCGGCTTTGTGGCACAGGGCTTCTTCACGATGCGTTTCGTCGTGCAATGGATCGCCTCCGAGCGCGCGCGCAGGAGCGTGATTCCGGTGGCATTCTGGTTCTTCTCCATCGGCGGGGGCGCTTTGCTCCTGGTTTATGCGCTCTACCGGAGAGACCCCGTCTTCATCGCCGGGCAGGCGCTTGGCCTGCTGGTGTACATCCGCAATCTCTATTTCATCGCCATGCACAGGCACGAGCTGACGGCTAAGGCTGAGGGCAAGCCCACTTGAGGTGCCGCCCGTCCTGAAGCTCTGCCTCAAGCAGGAATTGGCGCACCTTCAGCCGTCTGCACGCAATTCTCGCAACCTTCAAGCTCTGGTATTGGTGGCGAGTTGGTGTAGGTTTACCCCAAACAACGGGTGCAACGCCCGGCATCTGACGGGGGAAATATGAGCCAGCAAAGATCAACTCGTCCGCATGTGCTCCTTGCAACGGCCCTTGCGGCTGCAAGCCTTCTTGCGGTTGCAGCGCCGGCCCGCGCGCAGCAAGCGGTGGTTGCGATCGACAATGACGACATCGGCGGCCTCGTGCGCGGTCCCTCGGGACCCGAAGCGGGCGTCTGGGTGATTGCAGAGACAACCGAGCTGCCGACAAAATTCACCAAGATTGTGGTCACCGACGACCAGGGCCGCTTTGTGATCCCGGACTTGCCGCAAAACGTGAACTATGAGGTGTGGGTTCGCGGCTACGGTCTGGTCGATTCGCCGAAGTTGCGCGCCAAGACGGGCCAGCTCCTCAATCTGACTGCGGTGCCCGCGCCCGATCAAGCGGCCGCGGCTCATTACTATCCGGCGATTTACTGGTTCACGCTGCTCAAGATTCCGCCGGCCAAGGATTTCGGCGGCACGACGGACATCCCAAAGGCGATTACCCAGGAAACCTGGCGGCAACGCATGAACAACGTCGATTGCGTCGGCTGCCATCAGCTTGGCCAGGAATCGACCCGCACCATTCCGGCTGCCTTTGGCGAGTTCAAGTCGGGCGAGCAGGCCTGGATGCGCCGCGTTTCGTCGGGGCAGACCGGCGAATGGATGATCAACCGCCTCGCGGGTGAACTCGGCAGTGTGCCGTTCAAGTATTTCGGCGACTGGACCGACCGCATTGCAAAAGGCGAACTGCCCAAGAGCAAGCCGCCGCGGCCGAGTGGCATCGAGCGCAACGTGGTCATCTCGTCGTGGGAATGGGCGACCGAAAGGCATTTCGTGCACGACCTGATTTCGTCGGACCGGCGCAACCCGACAGTCAACGCCTACGGCCCGTTATTTGGGTCGAACGAATATTCCTCCGACTACATGCCGATCCTCGATCCCAAGACGAGCACGGTGACGTTCTTCAAGATGCCGGTCGCCGATCCGAATGCGCCGGAATCGTTCGGGCCGCCCTTGCATCCCAATGCCACGCCCAAGCCAATCGGCGCATCGGCCTATTGGGGTGAGGAGAAAATCTGGAGCCAGAAGGCAAACAATCACAACGGAATGTTCGACGGCAAGGGTCGGGTATGGTTCGCCGCCGCCGTGCGCGGCATCGAAAATCCGGATTTCTGCAAGAAGGGCTCCGACCATCCATCGGCGAAAGCGTTTCCGCTCGAACGTTCAGGCCGGCAAGTAACGATGCTCGATCCCAAAACCATGAAATACAGCTTCATCGATACCTGCTTCGGCACCCATCACCCGCAATTCGGCTACGACGCTGACAATACGCTATGGCTCTCCGGCAGTGGCCCGGTGGCCGGCTGGGTCAATACGAGGGTGTGGGACGAAACCGGCGATGCGGCGAAGGCGCAGGGCTGGGCGCCATGGGTTCTGGATACAAATGGCAACGGCAAGGTGGATGAATATACCCAGCCGGGCGCGCCGCAGCAGGCGGACAAGGATATGCGGATCGCCGGATCTGGCCCCTACGCGGTGATGCCGCATCCAACCGATGGCTCGGTCTGGTACACCTTCAATGTATTCGCCGGCACGCCCGGTTTCATCCGCTTCGATCCGAAAACGAAGCTGTCGGAATTCTATGCGATTCCGAAGGAAGGCATTGGCGTCCGCGGCGGCGACATCGACAAGAACGGCGTGGTTTGGGGCTCGGGTTCGAACGGAAGCCTGATCAGCTTTGATCGGCGCAAATGCAAGAACCCGCTCAACGGGCCGAATGCAACCGGCGACCACTGTCCGGAAGGTTTTGCGTTCTACAAATATCCCGGTCCGGGGTTCGAGGGTTTCGAAAACTCGAGTGCGGAAGCGAGCTACTATACCTGGGTTGATCAGCACAACGCGGTCGGCCTGGGCGAGAACATCCCGATCTCCACCGCCAATCTCAACGACGGTTTCGTGGCCTTCAAGGACGGGCAGATGGTGATGCTCCGCATCCCTTACCCGATCGGCTTCTTCGCCAAGGGCCTTGATGCCCGCATCGACGATCCGAATGCCGGATGGAAGGGCCGGGGGTTGTGGAGTTCAAGCGGTGACCGTGTGCCGTGGTTGATGGAAGGCGGCAAGGGTTCGAAACCGCGCGCCGTTCATATCCAGATACGGCCCGATCCGCTGGCGAATTGAAGCAACGCGTTAACAAACAGCTCCAGGCACCGATGAACAGACAAGAAGGGCGGCTTTGGCCGCCCTTCTTCATCTCAGCGATGGCCGAACAGCCCACATCATTCCGCGCGGAGGTTGAGCGATTTGTTAACGACGACGCTGGTAGGAACTGGCATTTCCCGGTTCGCGTTCTTTCTTTGAATTTTGAACGGATTTGTTTTCCATGCTTCAGGCCGCGACAATCCGCGATCAATCGTCTGCAGGCCAAGCATACATTCCTCCGGCGCCGAGGCCGCAGGCCCATCCATTGGGGCCGATTGCCCTGCTTCGCACTCTCAGGCGCAACCCGCTCGAGTGCTGGGCCACCCGGCATTTCGAGCAGCCCATCGTTTCGGGCGGACTGCCGATCGGGCACGTGCTCCTGGTGCATGAACCGCGCAGTATCCGTCACGTTCTGCTGGATAATGCGGCGAACTACCGCAAGGACCGCTTCCAGCGCCGGGTGCTGTCAGCGGGACTGAGTGACGGCCTGTTGAGCGCGGAGGGTGAGCAATGGCGAATCCAGCGAAAGGTGCTGGCGCCGATGTTCGCGCGCAGGCAGGTGCTGGAATTTGGGCCGGCGACGGCGGGAGCTGCCGACGATCTCGTCAAACGATGGGCCGGCCTCGGCGATGGGACGACGATCGAAATCGTGGCCGAAATGACGCGGCTGACGCTCGACGTGCTTGAGCACACCATCTTTTCGGACGGATTGGGATCGGATGCCGAGGACATCCGGATCGCGATGGCGGTCTATTTCAACACCATCGGAAAAATCAGCCCGCTCGATATTCTTGGTGTACCCGACTTCGTTCCGCGCCTGAGCCGGATACGAATTCGCCGGACGCTGGAATTTTTCGAATCCGAAGTCGACCGCGTGATCTCCGTTCGCCGGAGGATTTTGGCCGAGCAGCCGGATCGCGCGCCAAACGACCTGTTGACGCATCTGTTGCGGGCGTTTGACACCCAAACCGAAGCTTTCACCGAGGCCGAGTTGCGATCCAACATCCTGACCTTCATCGCGGCGGGTCACGAAACGACGGCGAATACGCTGAGCCGGGCGATGTTCCTGCTTTCCCAATCGGTCGAATGGCGGGAGCGCGTCGAGGCCGAGGTCGATAGCGAAATAAAGGTGGGGCCGTCCGATCTTCCGGATCGTCTCGTTGCTACGCGCGCCGTCATTGAAGAGGCCATCCGTCTTTATCCGCCGATCGCCGCGATCAGTCGCGTTGCGCTGGGCGAGGATGAGGTGGGCGGCGAGAGCGTCAGTCAGGGCTCGCTGATCGTGATATCGCCTTATGTCCTGCACCGGCACCGCTCGCTTTGGGAACGACCGGACGTGTTCGATCCCCGCCGTTTCCTCGGAAAACAGCGCGCCACGATCGATCGCTTCGCCTATCTTCCGTTCGGGGTCGGGCCGCGGAAATGCATCGGATCCGCATTTGCATTGCAGGAGGCGACGCTTGTGCTGGCGGCAATCGTGAAGAACTTCGATTTCGCGCTTTGCCCGGGCCACAAGGTATGGCCGATCCTTCGCGTGACGTTGCGGCCCGCGAACGGCCTGGCGATGCTCATCAAGAAACGCGAGCCGTTCATGCGGACTGGCGCCCGCGGATTGCATTGAAGGCATCAAATCCGCGGGCAAGGTCGGCCTTGAGGTCCTCGACATTCTCCAGTCCGATATGGAGTCTCACGGCGGGGCCGCCCGGCTCCCACTTGGTGGCGGTGCGATAGCCTGTGCAATCGAACGGAACGGCCAGGCTTTCGAAACCACCCCATGAATAGCCCATGCCAAACAGTTTGAGGCTGTTGAGAAACGCGTCGACGGCTTCCTGTGGCGCTGGTTTCAGGACGATGCTGAACAGGCCGGACGCGCCGGTAAAGTCGCGTTTCCAGATCAGATGGCCCGGGTCGCTCTCCAGAGCCGGGTGCAGCACCTTGCTCACTTCCGGTCGCGCCGCAAGCCATCGTGCCGTGTCAATTCCGGATTTGTAATGCTGCGCAAGTCGCACCGAAAGCGAGCGCAGTCCGCGGATCGCCAGGAAGACGTCGTCCGGCCCGGCGCAGATGCCAAGCAGACGGATCGTTTCGGCAACTGTCGGCCAGGTGCGCGCGTTTGCCGAAATGGTCCCGAACATGATGTCGGAATGTCCGCCAATATACTTGGTGACAGCCTGGATGCTGATGTCCACGCCCTGTTCCAGGGAGCGGTGATACAACGGGGTTGCCCATGTGTTGTCGTCGATCATGATCGCGCCGCGCGCGTGCGCGACCGATGCGATGGCGGGAACATCGGGCATTTCAAAGGACTGCGATCCCGGAGCCTCAACCAGCACCGCCCTTGTGTTGGCCTTGAACAGCTCGGCGATGTCTGAACCGATCAGGGGGTCGAAATAGGTGGTCTCGACGCCGTAGCGGGCGAGCAATCCATTGCAAAAATTGCGTGTCGGTTGATAGACATTATCGCAGACCAAAAGATGGTCGCCCGATTTGAGCACCGAAAGCAAGGCTGTGCTGATGGCCGCAGCGCCTGACGGAGCGATACCGACGCCAGCGCATTGCGGGCCTTCCAGCTCCATCATCGCGCCTTGCAGAGCTCTGGTTGTCGGCGTTCCGTGACGGCCATACCGGAACTCCCCGCGATGGGCGCGTAAATCGTCTGCCGTCGGATAGAGCACGGTGGAACCATGGACGACAGGGGGATTGATGAAGCCCTTCTGCGCCCTGGTGTCGCGGCCTGCGGTCACCAGCGTCGTTTCCACCTGCAGCGGAGTGGTCCGCCGTTCATCTCCTGATGCGCTCATTTTCCCGTCGCCCAATGGTTTATCCGGTATCGACGCCACGTCGGAGCCCGCTGAAGCTTGGCCTCGCTGGCGGATTGGTTAATAGCAGGACAGAGAAGACGCGCGTCAACCCCTTGACCGGGCCCGCCAGTCGTTCTGTGATGCCCGCCGACCATCCGTCGCTGCTGTTGAGGGGCCTGCCGCGACCGCGATTCACTTCTGAACCGGATTATGGGGCAGCCTGCCCATTTTGGGCCGGTTTCTGCAGTGGCGGATCGCTTGGTTGGCCCATCGGCACTAGCGATGTTAAGTAAATCGTTCCGGACGACCCTCGAAAGGCCTCGCCATGAAACGCGCATATCTCGTCTTTATCCTTGTCATTGTTGCCGGTCTTTCAGCCCAGTCTGCGACGGCGCAAACTCTCAAGACGGTCAAGGACCGCGGCATGTTGTCCTGCGGCGTGAGCCAGGGACTGCCGGGATTCTCCTCGCCCGACGACAAGGGCACCTGGACTGGACTCGACGTCGATGTCTGCCGTGCGATCGCCGCCACCATTTTCAACGATCCGACCAAGGTCAAGTTCGTGCCGCTGTCGGCCAAGGATCGCTTCACGGCTCTTCAATCCGGCGAAATCGACGTTCTCTCCCGCAACACGACCTGGACGCTCTCCCGCGACACCACGCTCGGCGCCAATTTCACGGGCGTGACCTATTATGACGGTCAGGGTTTCATCGTCAAAAAATCCCTCAAGGTGAATTCCGCGCTGGAATTGAACAGCGCCTCGGTCTGCGTCCAGACTGGCACGACCACCGAGCAAAATCTCGCCGATTACTTCAAGGGCAACAACATGAAGTATGAGGTGATCGCATTCGGCACGGCCGATGAAGCCGTCAAGGCCTACGAATCCGGACGTTGTGATGTCTTCACTACCGACGTGTCGGGACTCTATGCCGAGCGGCTGAAGCTTGCCAATCCCGCCGATCACGTCGTGCTTCCGGAAGTGATCTCGAAGGAGCCGCTCGGGCCGATGGTGCGCCATGGCGACGATCAATGGTTCGATCTCGTGAAATGGGTGCTGTTTGCGATGATCAATGCCGAAGAACTCGGCATCACCCAAAAGAACATTGATGAAATGGCAAAATCCGACAAGCCGGAACTCAAGCGCGCGTTCGGCACCGATGGCAATCTCGGTGAACAGCTCGGCCTGACCAAGGATTGGGTGATACGGATCGTCAAGGCAGTCGGCAACTACGGCGAGGCTTTTGACCGCAACGTAGGCGGCGGTTCGAAACTCGGGATTGCACGTGGACTAAACCAACTCTGGACCAAGGGTGGAATTCAGTACGCGCCGCCGATCCGCTGATCGCAGTCCAGACTGCGATGACCAGCAAGCCGCGAAAACCCCCGTTGCAGTTTTCATACAGGCTGCGACGTGCGCTTGGCGGAAGAGCGGGGTGGGGCGGCTTCGTGCTCCAGCTTTTGTTTGTCGCCGTGCTCGCCTGGCTCGGTTATGAGATCGTATCGAATGCCAGCGAGAACCTGAAAGTACAGCGAATTACGGCCGGCTTTGGCTTTCTGGCGAATACGGCGGGATTTGACGTCAACCAGAACCTCATTCCGTATTCCGGATCCGATTCCTATACACGGGTGTTTTTCGTTGGCCTGCTCAACACGTTGCTGGTTTCGGCCATCGGCATTTTCTTTGCCACCGTGATCGGATTCATCGTCGCGCTAGGGCGGCTGTCGTCCAACTGGCTGCTGGCGCGAATTGCCACCGGTTATGTCGAACTAGTGCGCAACCTGCCACTCCTGTTCCAGATCCTGTTCTGGTATCTCGCGGTCCTTGCAGCGCTTCCCGGTCCGCGACAGAGCATCTCGCTGTTTGGCATTTTTTTTCTCAGCAATCGCGGCCTGATCGTTCCAAAACCGATCGGCGAGCCGGGTTTCGAACCGTTCGTTGTGGCCGGCTTGATAGCGATCGGTGTTTCCATCGCGTTGTGGGGCTATTCGCGCCGGCAACTCTTCCTGCACGGAAAGATGATCAGGGTCTGGCCCTATGCGCTCGGTTTGCTGGCCGGCCTGCCGCTCGCAAGCGTCCTGATCTTCGGGGTGCCGGTGGCGTTTGAATTGCCTGTGCTGAAGGGCTTCAATTTCGCAGGCGGCTCGCGCATCATCCCTGAGTTCGTGGCGCTGACGCTCGCGCTTTCGACCTATACCGCCGCCTTTATCGCCGAGATCGTGCGCGCCGGCATTCTGTCGGTCCACAGGGGACAAATGGAGGCGGGCGCTTCGCTCGGGTTGCAGCGAGGTCCGGTGCTTCGGCTGATTGTGATCCCGCAGGCCTTGCGCGTGATCCTGCCGCCGCTGACCAACCAGTATCTCAACCTGACCAAGAACTCGTCGCTGGCGGTCGCGATCGGCTATCCCGACCTCGTATCGGTGTTCGCGGGCACGACCTTGAGCCAGACCGGGCAGGCGATCGAAATCATCGGCATCACCATGGGCGTCTATCTCTTGATCTCGCTCGTGACGAGCGCAATCATGAGTTTTTATGGATGGCGGCTCGAACGGGGCATGAGCTGATGAACGAGATCGCAACTTCCGCCTTCATCCGTCAGGAGCTCGTTACCGAACGCCCGGCGCCGGTGAAGACAACCGGCTTCGTCGGTTTTCTGCGGACTCGGCTTTTCAATTCGCCGACCAATATCCTGATCACGATCGTGAGCGCCTTGCTCTTGTGGTTCATCATCGTGCCCACGACAAGATTTCTGCTGATCGATGCGGTCTGGAACGGAAACGATCGGACCGCATGTCTTTCCGAAAATGCCGGACATTCCGTTGGCGCGTGCTGGCCGTTCATTCAGGCCAAATTCAGCCAGTTTGTCTACGGCTTCTATCCGGAGCCGGAGCGTTGGCGTGTCAATTTGACGTTCTTTCTGGCGGCGATCCTCCTGCTGCCGTTGTTGATTCCGAAACTCCCCTGGAAGGGGATCAATGCGGGCCTGTTCTTTTTCGCCTTTCCCATCGTCGCCTTTTTCCTGCTGCACGGTGGCGGGCTCGAGGGGCTTGCCGTCAGCTGGACGGCAAGCCTCTTATCCGGATTTGCCAGCAGCATCGCCGAGGCGGGCTCGGCCTTGTCGCGGGCCGGCGCTTCACTGAGTGGACCGACCGCCATTGCCGGATCGTTGCTGAATGCGCTCGGATGGGTTGTTGCCGAGATCGGCCTGCTTCTTCACTACGCGCTCACGCCGCTGACCCTGTTGCGCGACCAGATTCGGATGTCGGGCCAGCCGGTCTGGATCGATCTGGCGGTGACGGCTGCGATCGTATCGGTCCTGTCGGTATGGCTGGGCGGGGGCGTGCGCGCCGGCTTGCGCCCGTTGCTCTCAACCGTCGCAGCTTTTTTGGGTTTGGGAATCATCATTGCCGTCCTAAAACTCGATAGGGGTGGATTGCCCGTGGTCGATACGCGGCTCTGGGGCGGGCTTCTGGTGACGCTCGTGGTGGCGGTGACCGGAATCGTGGCATCGATGCCGGTCGGCATTGCGCTTGCGCTCGGCCGGCGCTCGACGATCCCGCTGATCCGGATTTTTTCGACGACCTTTATCGAATTCTGGCGCGGCGTACCATTGATCACGGTGCTGTTCTTCGCGACCTATATGCTGCCGCTCTTTGTTCCGACCGGGTTCAACGTCGATGGTCTGATGCGTGCGCTGATCGGGATTGCGCTATTTGCCGGCGCCTACCAGGCCGAAGTCGTTCGTGGCGGCTTGCAGGCGATCCCGCGCGGGCAGGCCGAAGCAGCGAGCGCGCTCGGCCTGTCCTGGTGGAAGACCACCGCGCTGATCGTGATGCCGCAGGCCTTGCGCCACGTCATCCCTGGCCTTGTCAACAGCTTCATCGCGCTGTTCAAGGATACCTCACTGGTTTCGATCGTTGCGCTCTTCGATCTGCTCGGACAGCTCCGGGCGTCCTTCAGTGATCCGACCTGGGCTGCCCCGACCACGCTGTTCACAGGGTTTGCCTTCACCGGATTGATCTACTTCACCTTTTGTTTTGGCATGTCCCGTTATTCGCTTTTTGTCGAGAACAGGCTGAACGTCCACCGCCGCACCTGAGTGAACCATCATGACCGCAGACCCCATTGTCAGCATTGCCGGCCTCAACAAGTGGTATGGCGATTTTCACGTTCTCCGCGACATCGATCTCGATGTCGGCAGGGGCGAGCGCATCGTCATCTGCGGCCCTTCGGGCTCGGGAAAATCGACGCTGATCCGCTGTATCAACGCGCTCGAGGAATTTCAGGAAGGCCGGATCGTCGTGGACGGGATCGAATTGGGTCCGAGCTTGCGGCGGGTCGACGAAGTCCGTCGCGAAGTGGGCATGGTGTTCCAGAGTTTCAATCTTTTCCCGCATCTGACCGTGCTGGAAAACTGCACGCTCGCACCGATCTGGGTGCGCAATATTCCAAAGAAAGATGCGGAAACCGTCGCGATGAAATATCTGGAGCGGGTGAAGATTCCGCACCAGGCCGGCAAATATCCGGGGCAGATGTCGGGCGGTCAGCAGCAGCGGGTGGCGATTGCGCGTGCGCTGACCATGAACCCGAAGGTGATGCTGTTCGATGAGCCGACCTCGGCGCTCGATCCGGAAATGGTCAAGGAGGTGCTCGACACCATGGTTGACCTTGCCAACGAAGGCATGACCATGCTTGTCGTGACCCATGAAATGGGATTTGCCAGGGAGGTCGCCGACCGCGTCGTGTTCATGGATGCCGGACAGATCATCGAGGCCAATACGCCCGCAAACTTCTTCGCCAATCCGCAGCACGCGAGAACCAGGCTGTTCCTCAGCCAGATATTACGGTGAGCGCGTCAGGGCTTTTCAAACGGCACGTCGATCTTGCTGTGCTTTTCCAGCCACTGCGGAACGGGCAGGTTTTTCGAACGCATGAATTGCGGATTGAACAGTTTTGACTGGTAGCGGTTTCCGGAATCGCAAAGCACAGTCACGATGGTCTTGCCGGGGCCAAGTTGGCGGGCGAGCCGGATCGCTCCGGCCACGTTGATACCCGTGGAGCCGCCGAGGCAAAGGCCTTCGTGCTCGAGCAGATCGTAGATGATCGGGACCGCTTCCTCATCCGGAATGAGATAGGCCTCATCCACTTTGGCCTGCTTGATGATCGCCGTGACGCGACCAAGCCCGATACCTTCCGTGATCGATCCGCCCGGCGTCGCCTTGGCTTCGCCGTGCTTGAACAATTCGTACATGGCCGCGCCGCGAGGATCGGCGCAGCCGATGACGACGCTCTTGTTCTTCTCCTTCAGGAGCGCGCTTGTCCCCGCCAGCGTTCCGCCCGTGCCAACCGAGCAGATGAAGCCGTCGATCTTGCCCTCGGTCTGCCGCCAAATCTCCGGGCCAGTCGATTCGTAATGCGCTTTGGAGTTGTCCAGATTGTTCCATTGATCGGCAAACAGAACCCCGTTCGGCTCGCTCTTGCGCAAGCGCTCGGCCAGCCTTCTTCCGACGTGCTGATAATTGTTCGGATTGGCGTAGGGCAGCGCCGGTACCTCGACCAGTTCCGCGCCGCAAAGGCGCAGCGCGTCCTTCTTTTCCTGGCTCTGGGTGTCCGGAATGACGATCAAGGTCCGGTAGCCGCGCGAGTTCGCCACCACCGCAAGGCCAATGCCCGTGTTGCCCGCGGTCGCCTCCACTACCAGGCCGCCTGGCTTGAGTTCTCCACGTTTCTCGGCTTCCAGGATCATCCATTTGCCGGCGCGATCCTTCACCGACTGGCCCGGATTCATGAACTCGGCCTTGCCGAGGATGGTGCAGCCGGTTTGTTCCGACGCACGCTTCAGTTTGATCAGGGGGGTGTTGCCGATCGCTTCGATGACGTCACGATAAGTATTCATGTGCACGAATTCTTGTCAGTTTGCTGCCAAATGCAGCAACGACCCTAGATCGCGTCCGGCAAAAGTGGAAGCTGGATTTGGGCATCATTGTGCAGTGCGAGCTATTTAGGCTTCGCGAACACTACCTGGCGGACGTCAATATTTCCCGACAAAAATCCAGCCTCGCAATAGGCGAGGTAGTACTCCCAGAGCCGGCGGAAGCGGTCGTCGAAGCCGAGCGGGATCAGGTTCGGCCAGGCGGCACGGAAGTTATTTCGCCAGCTTGCAAGGGTCTTGGCATAATCTTGCCCGAAAATGCGCTCGCGGATGACAGGCACGCCGAACCGCTCGCCCTGTGATTTCAGTATTTCCGGCGAAGGCAGCATGCCGCCCGGGAATACGTAGCGCTGGATGAAATCGACCTCCCGTCGATAGGTATGGAACAGCTTGTCCTGGATGGTGATGGCCTGGATTCCCGCAAGCCCGCCGGGCAACAGGCGGTCGCGCAGCTGCGAAAAGAAACTGGGCCAGAACTGCTCGCCGACGGCCTCGATCATCTCGATGGAAGCGATTCGATCGTAGGCGTCGCGCTCGTCGCGATAGTCCTGTAGTCGAATCTCGACGTGGTCGTTGAGACCCGCCGACTGTATGCGGGCTTGCGCAAACTCGCGCTGCTCCTTGCTGATAGTGAGACCGACCACATTCGCACCATAGGTTTTGGCAGCATATTCGGCGAAACCGCCCCAGCCGCAACCGATCTCCAGAAGCTTCTGGCCAGGACGCAGATCGATCGCTTCGGCGAGCCTTCGATATTTGTTGTTTTGCGCGGCGGTCAAATCCGCTGTTCCCTCCTCAAACAGCGCCGAGGAATAGGTCATGCTCGGATCGAGCCAGGCCGAATAGAAGGCGTTGCCGATGTCGTAATGCCTGTAGATGTTACGTCTGGCCTGCCGTCTGGTGTTGCGGTTGAACCAGTGCCTGATGGTCTGGAGGGAGCGCACCAGCGGCCTGCCGATTTTCATCGTCTGCATCCAATCCTGATTGATGCAGAACAGATAAAGGAATTGCGTCAGGTCCGGTGTGTCCCATTCGCCCCGCAGATAGGCCTCGGCGATGCCGATATCTCCGCTGCGCAACAATCGCGAAGCGAAGCCGTAGTTGAGGACCTTCATCGTGGCGGCAGGACCGGGCGCGTTGTTGCCGAGCCGCACGGTGCGGCCGTCCGGCAGGATGACGTCGAGCAGGCCGTGCCTAAGCTTCGAGCCGAAGCCGAGCGTCAACCGGACGAGGCGGGGCAACTCCGGCAAGAGGACATCGACTGTTTCGGACGTGACCGCAATCGCATCGGCCATGGTCGTCTCGACTTTGCTTCACCTTCTGCCACGGGCAGAGAATATCCGCGAATTATAAGCGTCGGTTTGTCGAATCGCCAAGCCGCTATTCGCGGTGACCTTCTGACGCGGCACCAGCCGCACCCCCTTGCCCCAGAGCCGCAGCGCCTCCCAATGGATGGCGGCAATGATCTTGATGGTAACCAGCGGCAGCGTGAAGAACGACCGCGCCAACGCCGGGGTGTTCAGGGCCCGGCGACGGCCATTGAAGGTTGCAGCAAAAAGCGGACCCTCGTGGTCTGTCTCAAGGATGCGCAATTTGACGCTTCCGCCAGGCGGCAAAACCCTGAAGCGGTAGCTCGTCGCCATCTCGATGAAGGGGGAGACGTAGAACAGCTTGTCTTGCTGTTGGCGGATGCCGGCTTCGCTGATCTCGCCCGGATTTGCAGCAAGAACATAGGGGTGGATCTCGCCAAAAGTGTTGCGAACTTCATAGATGATGAGGGCCAGTTCGCCGCCGGCACGATGACAGAAGTAGACCGATATTGGATTGAACGTGTAGCCAAGCAGTCGGGGATAGCACAGCAGCATAACCCGTCCGCCGGTGAGGTCGATGCCAATCTCCTTTGCTCGCCGTTGTGCGAAAGCGCGCAAGGAAGACCCGTCGCGGTCGCCGTGATCGACCTCGTTGAAGCTGTAGAGCGCGGGGCGATTTACGCCAAACAAGATTGACTGACGGTCCGCCTCATCGAGTTGGTCGAGATCGATCAAGAGGCTCATCACGCGGTAGGTAAAGCGATGTCCGACCGGCCTGAGGCGGGCATGCATGACGTCGCCGAAATAAAGCGCCGCGGCGTCAACCTTGCCTTCTCGCGCGGCGTCCGTGGCGGTTTGATCCGGCATGGCTACTCCGCAGCTTCCGCAAGTTCACGCGCCGGTTCGCGCCACGGCACCGCAGCACCCAGCGCCTGCGCAACCGCAAGGCCCGATCGCAATCCATCTTCATGGAATCCGTAACCAGTCCAGGCGCCGCAGAACCAGGTGTGACGCCGGCCCTGAATCTCATCGAGCCGCTTCTGGGCCGCGAAGGCTGCGGCATTGTACTGCGGATGCTCGCAGATATATCGTCCGAAAGTGAGATCGGGAGCCGGCTCGAAGGGTGGATTCAGGCTGACGAACAGGGGCTTGTCTCTTTCAATTCCCTGCAACTCATTCATCCAATAGGTCACGGCCACGTCATTCTCTGCCTTGCCCTGGCGCGGCCAGCGCAGGAAATTCCAAGACGCCCAGACCCGCTTCCGTCTTGGCATGAGCCTCGTGTCGCGGTGCAGATAGATTGTGTTGGGTGCATAGGCGATGGCGCCGAGAATTGAGCGCTCCCGGTCATCGGCATCGGACAGCATCGCCAGCGCCTGATCGCTGTGGGCAGCGACGACGACGTGATCGAAGGTGTCGCTTCCGCCATGACAGTCGCGCACCACCGCGCCATGCGGCGTTTGCTGGACCGAGGTCACGGCGCACCCGAACCGGATCCGGTTTCGAAACGCTGCAGTCAGCCTTTCAACGTAGTTGCGGCTGCCACCCGTCACCGTTCGCCACACCGGCCGATCATAGTGGAGGAGGCGATGATTGTTGAAGAACGCCACGAAATTCTCGGCCGGAAAGTTCAGCATCTCGCCGGCAGGCGCCGACCAGATCGCAGCACCCATCGGGCCGAGATAGTCGGTGAGCAGCCGCGGTACGAATGGGCGACGCACAACATATTCACCAAGACTGAGTCCTGCGAGCCGGCCCGCGGCGCTGTCTTCGACGCTTTGATTGTTGAAGGTCAGGATGTCGCGCAGCATCCGGAGATAAGACGGAGAGAGCAGGTTTTTGGGCTGCGCAAACAGTCCTGCGGCGGTCTCACGCCAGCTCTTGCCGCCGCCTTTCCACTCGAAGCGACCTTGATCGGCCGAGACGGAGAAGCTCATGGAGGTTTCGGTGGTCTCGACGCCGAGATGAGCGAACAGCGCCGTCAGCTCAGGATAATTGAGCTCGTTGTAAACAATGAAACCGATATCGACGGCGACCGGCGTTCCCTCGTAGTCGATCGTAACGGTGTGGCTATGGCCGCCCGGCCTGATCTCGCGGTCATAGACTGTCACCGGGTAACGTTTTGAGAGGCTCCAGGCAGCGGCATTGCCGGCGATTCCCGTTCCAATAACCGCTACCCGCATTCCCGTCCCCGGCCTGTTCATGCACGAGATACGGTGCTCGTACTGGCGAAGTTTCAGCATGCTCGCGCAGATTTTGGCGGCAAGGCGCCCCCGATCGTGGCGAGCAGCCACGACCGTTCCCAAATAGTTGAAGCGGCTCGATGCGCGGCGTATAGCGGTTCAATGTCAGGACAGACCGAGGATGGCATCGGTGTCGCCGCGACGAGGGGAACGACGGACTGCCCGCGTTGCCAAAAACCGCTGCCGCTATGCGTGTGCGACAACATCACGCCGATCAAGAGCCGGATTGCGCTTTTGATCCTTCAGCATCCGCAAGAGCAGGACAGGGCGCTGGGGACAGCCCGGCTGACGGCGATGCACCTGGCAAACGCAGTGTTGAAGATCGGGTTGTCGTGGCCGAGCCTCTCCAGGGCGCTGGGGCGGCCGGTGGCCGACCCCTCCCGCTGGGCAGTGCTTTATCTGGGATCAGCGAAAGTCGCCGGTCTTCCTGCGAGGAATGAGATCGTCGCCATCAACCGCAAGGGCGAGATGGAGGACGATCAGGAGGCGGTCCTGAAGAATATCGAGGGCATCGTGTTACTCGATGGCAGCTGGAGCCAGGCCAAGGCGCTGTGGTGGCGAAACCCGTGGATGCTGAAATGCCAGCGGGTGATCCTCGGACCGTCGCGTCCGTCACGTTACGGGAAACTGCGCCGCGAGCCACGCCGCGATGGTCTTTCTACCCTCGAGGCGGCGGCGATGCTGCTCTCCAGCCTCGAAAAGCGGCCCGACATTGCCGAGACGCTGCTTGCCAGTTTCGAGCGGTTGCTGGCGCGATACCGAAAGGTCCTGGAAGAGCAGCCGGCGCTGGCGCCGAAACCGCGGCCGAAGGGGGATTTTCGCCGCCGAAGACACGCGTAAGGCATGTTTTAGGAGAGCTTCGGATCGGTTGCCTATGTCGGGGAGGGCGTAGATGGAGCCTTAGTGGCTCATCGGTGGCTTGCAGCAAATTGGCGACGACGGTTCCATCATGCTGCGAGCCTGGAGGTCAAGAGAAAAGCCAAATGATCAACGCAGCCAGCGGAAGGCCGATACCTAACGAACCGCCGATGATCAAGGCAAGCGCCAAAAGCAAACCCAGCCCGGCCCGCAACTCATGCAACGACATGCCGTCGCTCCTTCAAGCTCGACGTGCGAGAATCACCTTGAGATCGATGTTAAGGAAGGCAGCATATTAAGTCGGCTTAGTGACGTGCCGCGCGGCTGTGGTAGCGACATTCAACGTCGGTTGGCGTCCGGGAATTGAAGAAGAGATTCACGTATATCATCGTATTCAACAAGGCAACGGCGCAATTGGGGATATCGTCCCCCAAACGACTGCGTCGCTGGAATAGAGCCCGAGCATTTTCACGGGATCATCCTCCCCAAGTGCTTGCGCCCAAGCTGAGGTCAGTTGAGCGCAGAGACACCAGGGTGCGGGTTGACATTGAGTGAATGACATCTGGAGCGGGATTGACCTGCCACACGCGCCAATATAATCCCTCGCTTCCCGCCATTCACGCCGATGAAAGGTGGGGGACTTTCGGGGGACCTGTACCGTTTTGTGCGCGTTTCCGGGCGTCTGGCGCGGTTTGAAAGGAACAGAGAAAACTCTATCTACCCATTGATTTTCCGCGTATTTCTACATTGGGGCCACGTGGCGGAGTGGTTACGCAGCGGTCTGCAAAACCGTTTACACCAGTTCAATTCTGGTCGTGGCCTCCACTCTAACAATATGATTTTTCATAAAAATCTTATTCACTGTCCGTTCCACCGATCCGGCTTACTACCGCGCTACTACCATTTTGATCCCGCTTTTCCGCAGCTGCTTTCAGTGCAGCGTCCACCATTGCGGCAGCGTCCTCCTGCATGCCCGGAATAACATGGCTGTAGAGGTCCAGGGTAATCCCCACCTTGCTGTGTCCCAGGCGCTCGCTGGCAATCTTGGGATGAACGCCGTTGGCGAGCATGTGGGTGGCGTGGGTATGCCGCAAGTCGTGGAATCGAATGCGCGGGAGCTTGGTTGCCTTGATGAACCGATCCCAGCGCTGCGAAATATAGATCGGGACCATAACCGAACCATCCGGATGGGCCGTGACAAAACCGTCCTCGGATAGCCTCACGCCGACTCTCAGAAGCTCCTCAGCGCGTTTTGCGCGATGGGTGCGCAATTCCTCCACCACGGTGGGAGAGAGCGCCACGGTGCGTCCCTTGCCGCTCTTGGGGGACTTAAAGCGCAAGGCTTTCTTGCCGCCCTTGGTCTGCTCGATGCTACCGGAGACAGACATCTGGCCGGCTGTCAGATCGATGTTGCGCCAGCGCAGAGCGCAAATCTCTCCCCGCCGCAGTCCGCAAAAAACTGTCAGGAGCACCGGGATAAAAATAGGGGTACCCCGGACCTGTTCGAGCAGATCTGCCGTTTGGGAGAAGTCGTAGGTCTGCATCGGCTTCCACTCGACCTTGGGAGGAACGACCGCATCAGACGGATTGCGGACCAATTCTTCCCATTTCACGGCCTGACCCAGTGCCTCGTGCAGCACACGATGCATGTGACCAACGGTCCGGGGCGACAGCCCACCGCTTTTGCCGTCGCGACGACCGTTCTTTAGCGCGGCAGAGTAGGCCGCCGAGATTTGTACCGGCTTCAGCTTGGACAGGACGACATCACCGATTGCCGGGACAATGTTCTGTCTGACGATCCCCGAATAACGTTCGAATGTTTTAGGCGAAACCTGTGTTTTGATGTGTTCAAGCCAGCGTTCAAGGAACGCCTTAACTGTGACCTTGGAGGGCTCGATGTATGAGCCCTTTCTGATCTGGATAATCAGCTCATAGCACTTCTCTCGTGCCTCGCTTTTGTTCTTGCAGTTGGGCAGGGAGTGCCACTTGCGTTTGCGCTTTCCCGTAGCCGAATCTCGAACGTCGATGACAGCGTACCAGTGCCCCTTACCTTGCTCGCAAACGTGCCCCTTCATCTGCTTTCCCCTTTTTTGAAATCGGTCGAAACAAGAAAGTTATGGACTTTATCAGCGAGAGCTTTCCGGCTGTCGGGGGTCGCAACCCAATTAGGATTGTTGGCAAGACCTAAGAACATCAGCCGAAGTACCTTGGCGTTCTCGTCTCCGCCGATGAGAGCCTGTAGAACTTGGCTGTCCCGAAGGGCAGCTCCATGCAGAGCTCGCTCGCGAGCCTGCTCCTCGTACCATTCGCGCTCGTGTCTTTCGATTTCTTCCCGGCGCTCCTCCACGTCCTTAGCATGGGCCTCCCACTCTTCCTCTTCAGCGAAGGTGCGCTCGATCCGCTCCGTAATTTCTTGGTTCACTGAAACGGCCCTGCCTTTGGCCGATCGCTCCAATTTCTTCCGTAGGCCCTCACGGATGCGGAGCATGGTTGGGACCAAGTCTGTGGGCTTTCTCGCTGCCATTTTGTGCCTCTTCTGTGTTTGGCGGGCACAGGATGGCACGAAATTTATAGTTTCACAAGTGAAACGCATTGATTCCCAATTTGCAACCACTATAAAGGAGTCGTCGTCACCGACTCACACACCAGAAAGGAGTGGAAATGACAGAACCGAAGACCCTAACGGTCCCGGCCGCAGGCAAGGAATATTTCGGGCTGAGCCGCAATGCGTCTTATGCTGCCGCCGTGCGCGGCGATATTCCCACGATCAAGATTGGCAGGCTGCTGAGGGTACCCGTCCGGGCGCTTGAGGAAATGCTGAACGCCAAGAAGACGGAGGCCGCTTGATTCATGCTGGCAAAAGAAAAGGCCCGCGCGAACGGGCCGATTCCGAATGCTGTCTTGGCGGACGGCGCGGAATCTAAGGCATCTGAGTCAGAATCTCAAGTCGCGGGTGATCTGTTCGCCAAAGCCAAAACGGCGCCTCTAGAGGAAGATGAGTTTGATTGGAACACGGATGACTCCATCATCCTAAAAGAGCAGCGCGCTGCGGCGGCATATAGAAACGGGCTTGGCGAGCTGATTATCCGCCAGCGCGGCCCATGGCCTGATGAGGATACGTTCCTGTACATCTCGCCAGAGAACGAAGTCGCCTTCCTGGAAGGTCTTGCCAAGCGTCATCGGGAAGGCTGATGGCGAAAAAGAACCCTAGGGACAAGCCTCACCGCTACCTCATGATGAACCGCTATCTGCTGGAGTCGCAGGCCTGGAAGAGCCTGAACGCCACAGCACGCGCCGTCTACGTTCACATGGCAATGAAGTACTACGGCAGCAACAACGGGCGCATCGGCTATTCGGTGCGCGCCGCTGCCGAGGAATTAAAAATCGGACTAGCGACCGCCTCTCGCGCCCTCGCGGACCTTCAGTATCGCGGCTTCATCGTCCCCAAGAAACGGGGAGCGTTCAGTTTGAAGGTGCGCCATGCGAGCGAGTGGCGCCTGACAGACCTTGTCTGCAACGTCACAGGAGACTTGCCGACCAAGGACTTCATGCGCTGGACGCCCGATAAAAACAAAACACGGTATCCACAGCGGAAGCGTACGGTATCTGAGGTGGAAGCGATCGGTATCTGTGGTGGAAGCGAGCCAGATTCAAATACCTCTCACGGTATCTGTGGTGGAAGCGTGAAGGCTCAATCCCAGCCCTCATCGGTATCTGTAGCGGAACACATATATCTACCAGGTAGGTTAGCAAGCGAGCAGGCGAACGATCCGGGTCTGACGACAGCGTTGGCAAAGCTGAAAGCGACGAAGGCAAAAGGAACAGCAGCGTGAATAAAGAGATATCAAACGCCAGATGACACCAGCCTGATGCCCGCCTGCGTGACTCAGAAACGCTCGCTGGTGCGCTTTCTGCGAGTCCGCTAGGTGAGTAGCCCCCACAGCTAAAAACGAATCTGCGACTCTCTAATCGCGCTGTAGGCGTTGCGTACCGCGTAACCCCCCAACAACAGCGATCAGCAATGCCCCGGAGGCCGAACGATGAAGCCTAAAAATGCGAAGCCTAAGGGTGATCGGACAGCCATAAAGCTGAGGCTCGATCCCAATAAACAAGAGGGCGAGTTTAAATTGCTGGGCGGCAGTCAGGCGGACCAATGGAACCATAGGCTCAACAGTCAAACCCTCAACGCGCTGCCGATCGCTCACTCGAAAAACGACGATAGCATCACCGAAGCATGTTTGGCCGTCTCTTACGGTGTGATGGATATGGCGCCGGCTGATCCCGTCGAGGGAATATTGATCGCGCAATTGATCGCGGCTAACGAGGCATCGCTGGCGCTGTATCGGATGGGCTGGCAGAACGTGCCAGAGTATTTCGACGCTGGAACGAAATTTCTTCAGCTCGCCGACAAGGCTGCGCGGACGGTGGTGCTGTTGACCGAAAGGCTCGACCACCACCGGGGCCGAGGGCAGCAACAAATCACCGTCAAGCACGTCACCACGAACAACGTCACCGCGGATCAGGCTATCATTGCCGAGAGTGTCACTACTGGCGCCGGGCGCAATGCAGCATCTCCTGCTCTGGTGGCGCCTAATTCCGAGGCGCCTATGCCGATCCTCAGCGAGACAAGGCAGCCTGATCCAGTTGGGGTGGGGGGAGTTACCAAATCGAAATGACCATCAACCCCATGCAAAGCGCCCACGACGCGCCTCGGTGCAAAGCCAAATCGAAACGAACGGGGAAGCGCTGTCGTGCGCCTGCGGTTCGCGGCTGTCGCGTCTGTCGAATGCACGGGGCCTGGGGCGGCGCGCCGACCGGAAAGCAGAACGGGAATTATCGGCACGGTAAGTGCACCAAAGAGACAATCCAGGCAGTGAGGTACATCAACTTGCTGTCGCGCTTGGCGCGCAAATCCTGAGAAAGGCGTGTTGGCGGGCACCGTCGTCGAGATGTTTAGTCGATGCGTGTTCGCCCTGATCGAGGACGATTTGCGGGCGCGGCCGGCTATGCCGGTTGAGCCGTCTATAAGTGGACGGCGCTAACGATGATGAACGCCATGCCAGTAAAGACCGAAACGACTATGAAAGTACCGGCCACTAAGTCCCAAATCTCGCCTTTTGAGTGCTCGTCCATGGGATCTCTCCTGCTAGCCCCCCATGGATGGCCATCTATTATCGCGTGTTATCTGTTCTTTTTATGAAAGATTTTGATCGACATTGTGCCATCGCTAAGCAACCGAGGAGCGGAGACATCATGAGAGCCTTGGTTATTTGCGGAGTTTTGCTGCTCTCAGGAACAGCCACTGCGCAGGATCGTGCCTCATGCTTCCATAACTGTGTCGAAATTTACTATGGGTGCCGGCACCAGTGTCCCCTCGTCGGCTCCGAATCGACCCCGTGCGTACAGACGTGTGTTGCCCAAACAAATGAATGTAAAAAGCAGTGTAACCGTCGATATCCCAATCCCCGAGGCGATGCTGGCTCACTTTCGCGCCGCGGCGTGACCCATACCGAAAAGCCCCTCGAAAACAGCGATCGAGCCACGTTGATTTGGCTCAGGAATTCTAGCAGTGAAAGGCTATACGCTACACACTTGCTTTCCGTATAGCTTTGAGCGAGAATCCGGCACCTGATTTGGAGGGGTGCGACATGACAAGACGGGTTGGGATCTATCTTCGCGTTTCGACGGACGGCCAGACGACCAAGAACCAGCGG
>Ga0210407_10000561_pt1 | contig 41253 bp, 70 predicted proteins | sample IncBWC27MmetaG_FD_150860 | JGI IMG/M metagenome (GOLD analysis project Ga0210407, IMG submission 150860) | Forest soil microbial communities from Barre Woods Harvard Forest LTER site, Petersham, Massachusetts, United States - Inc-BW-C-27-M | ecosystem: Environmental > Terrestrial > Soil >...
CCGAAGTCATAGTCGGTCCCCAGCACGTTCGCCGCGTAGGATGGCACGGGCGTGCCGGGAGCCGGTATGCCGGTCCCCGCCGAGGGCAGCAGCAAGGTCGCGCCGACGGCGTTCCCGTTGTTCGGGCCGGGGTATGGCGGAGCCATCCCGTTGATGGCCGCGATGTTCTGCCAGTCCTCGAAGTTCCCGCTGTTGCGGGCCGCAAGGTCCATCAGGGTCTCGTTGTTGCGCAGCGAGGTCGTCGCGGCCGTGCCGACCTGTGCTTTCCGTAGTGAAAGCAGCAGCAGGGCGAGATTATTGGCTGTTTCAGTTAGGGCGTAGCGGATCACGCCGCACTGCTGGGCGACCAGGGTGGACGGCGCCGACATCAGGATCGAGGCGTCGGCGAGGATGGTCGGCAGCGCGACGATCTGCGACCAGGACTGCTGCGTGGCGCCTGCAACGGTGAAGTAGAGGACGTTGCCGAGTTCGTCGGTGAGGATGTTGCCGTCCTCGTCGGTCATCGGGATGTACTGGGTGTTGATAGCGACGGCGAAGGGGCCGGATGTCAGGGACACCAGCTGGTCGGCTACCATGTTCGACGCCCGCCACATCCGCATCGCCGCGTCGTAGGCGGCGGTCGTATCCGACCCCTGCAGGACGGCCACGTTGGCGGCCACGGCCGCCCACGCCGTGGCTGCGGCCACCGCGTTGTCGGGCGTCACGTCGGGGGGCGGAGCCTCGCCCGCGAAGCCCATGCACCACTCGATGAGGCCGGGGTCGGCCACGGCGGGCTGGCCGGTGGCGCAGACCATCGGCGAGTAGGCGAGTTCGATCGGCGGCAGAAGGGCCGCGACCTCCTGCGCCGCCGCCGAGACGGCGGCGATCCGGCTGTTGAAGTAGCCGGTGGTGGTCGGGTCGAGGGTGAGCGGCATGGCCTGGACGGCGGCGAGGTTGATGGCCTCCACGGAAAGCGCGCTCGCGACCTGCCAGGCGGTCACGGCCTGCACGCCGTTGCGGACGGTGGCGAAGGTGGTCTCGGCGGCCGAGACGATCTGGCTCGCCGGCGTCGCCCCGCCGTTAAGATAATTGACGAACCAACTCATCGACTGCCAGCAGGCACCCCACACCTGTCCGGGGTAGCCTACGAAGGGTCCGGAGGAGTTCACGGCAGCGCACCAAAAGCCGATGTCACCATTCCCGTGGGCGCATACGCCGCCGCCATCGCGCCGACTGTCTGGACCGACATCAGCGCGGCCTGCTGGGCAGGCGTGGCGATGATGGAGGCCAGCGCGTCGATGGCGTGCAGGCCCACGTTCAGCAGGCCCGGCTGGGCGGAGGCGGCGAACCGGAACCGGTAGTTCGTCAGCATCGGGCGCGTCGTGTCCTGCCAGATCATCTGCGGCCCGATCGGCTCGATGACCCAGAACTGCAGCGAGAAGAAGTCGTACCACTCCAGGCTGTACAGGTCGGCGGTGCCCTGCTGCATCTGGATCTGGTTTAGCGTGGCGTAGCGCGACACGAACTGTTGGAGCAACTGGACGGATTGGAGACCCGTCAGGATGTAGCCGTCCATGGAGTGCCGGTCCCACCCCGTCGTGCCCTCGATCGTGATGATCGGCGGGGCCTGACCGTAGGTGTCGATCACGCGCGTGACGCCTTGGGAGTGCGGTGGCCCTTGGACATCCATCATGGTGGAGAGTTGCGACCGCTCGTAGCGGACGCCGGAAGGAGACAAGGGAAAAGTGTAAGTTGCGAACTCACTAAAAAGCGAATTTGGTGCGCGTATGGAGATTTGATAAAGTACCGGCGCATTGTTTGGGACTGGAATCGGCCGGAATGTTGGCGATAACGAAAATGCCACCTACGCGGCCTCCACCAGCATACCAGCGATGCTGGTCGCGACCCACATCTGACCGCTTGCCGCCAGCAGTGCGCTCGATCCCAGCGGCACACTCTGTGCCTGCCCCGACTGTTGTGGCACAATGCTGGTGCCCAGCAGCACACCGCCCGACGTTATCGACCACAGGTCGTTCTGCGTCGTCGCCACCCAAGCGTTTCCCGACGCGTCGAAGCCGACCGCCGACGGCGTGTAGGACGGCCCCATCACGGTCGTCGTCCAGGACGCACCGCCCCACTGGCCGACCGCCCCGGCCAGCACCGGCGTCAGCGCGTACGGCGTGCCGGAAAAGCCGAGCGTCACCGTCGATCCCGACCCCATTGCGAACAGCGTTGTCTGCGACAGGCCGAGGCCCACCGACGCGCCCAGCGCCAATGCCGCGGACCCCATCGCCGTCCAGGTCCCTGGACCCGTCAGACCCATGACTTGGATCGCACTCACCGAAGGCATCGCGACGCAGACCCGACCCTGCTGCACCACCAGCCCGGTAGGCAGCCCCGCAGGGAGCACTCCGCTCCCGACCACCACCCCGCCGGACACCACCGCCATGAAGCCGGAGGCCGCAGCGTACGTCTGGCCGAACGTATCCGCCGCCAACAAGGTTGGGCTAAAGCCCAACGGCACGTACGTCGGCGCCGTCCACACCCCGGCCGACGCCAACTGCGTCAGCGCCAGTCCGCCCGAGTACGTCACGGCGACCGACCCTGGTGCGTACGCCACGGCGGCGGTCGCGCCGGTCACGTTGAACGCGACCCCCGAGGCCCACACGCCGAGGGAGGCGGAGGCCAGCGCCACGTGCGCCACGCCGGACTGCACCACCAGCGCGTTGGCGGAGTCGCCCATGGCAATCGATACCGCTCCCGACACGGCCAGGGTCTGCGCCAACGACAGGACCCCGGCCGAGTAGTTGAACACCTGGAGCGCGCCAGACGAAACTGACGTAGCCAGCGCCTGCACTCCGTTCGGCGTCCATACGACGCCGCCCAGCGTCGCCGTGCCGCCGAGCACCTGCCCCTGCATCCAGGTGTCGGACATGAAGCCGCGGGCGTTCGTCCACAGGATAGCCCTGCCCGCGCCGACGGCGAGCATCCGTGTCGGGTCGGCGGGGTTGAGGGCAGCGGCCGTGGCTCCCGACAGCGGGGTAGCAGCCATGTAGCCGCCGACCAGGAGGGGCCGGCCGCTTGCAGCCGCAAGGCAGGTGGGCGTCGCCATGGCGGCCGGCAGGGCGATCAGGCCGGTGACGCCGCCCGGCGCCGCCATGGTGCCGATGCCGGACAACGCCGGCAGCGGCGCGAACAGCGTCGATCCCGACGCCGCCAGGCCGACCGCGCCGGATCCGCCGAACGTGCCGACCAATGCGTTGACAGCGTTGCGGACCGCACCGAAGGAGTTCACCACGTAAGGGTTCCCCCCGGCGACGGCGCAGCCGACGTATATCTCTCCCGCCGTCAACGGGTGCGCGGTCGGCGCCCCCACGGGCGGCACCTCCCACAGGGTGCCGGTGACGGCGACCGCCCAGAGGCCGCCGGACGTGGCAGGGGCGGCCGACCACAGGCCGGGCGTCCCAGTGGATAAGATTATGGACGGGCTGAAGGCCGTGCCGTTGAACGGCCACACGATTGGCGTGGTCCAGTCGGGCACGGCCATGCCGGAGCCGAACGGCACAAGCGAATTGCCGCGCGCCGTCATGCCCGACAGGGGCCAGAACCAGGATGGTGCCGCCATCGGCGCAGGCTATCGCGAAGCGATTGCCTTCGGCAGGTCGGAAACGGGCCAATTTCCGGTAGTCTGCCGCCATGGCGTTCATCACCGGCCTCCTTCACCTGGGCACCGCCGTGAGCGGCAGTGCGGTCGTCACCCCTGGTGACGGGCTCGGCTATGCGCCGCAGATCGTAGACTACGACATCCCGGCCGGTGGGGTCGCACTGAACACCGCCGACCTGATCTTCGGCCCGGTGCTGGGCACCGGAGGTGCCCCATGGGGCACGCTGAGCGTGTTCGGCCTCTACGACCTCGACGGCCATCCGGTGTGGCCAGGCACCCTTACGGTGCCGGTAACGCCGGTGCCGGGGCAATTGCTATTTATACCGATCGGAAAATTATCTCTGACTGTGCCGTTCATACCGACACCGCCGATCCCGCCGGACAACCAACTCGCCTATCTCGTCACGAACGTCGTTGCGGCGGGGACGACGCAGGACACCGCGACTGCGCTCGGCGGTCAGAACAACATCGTCACGGGAGGCGCCGCCGGTGGCGGCGTGATACTGGACGTGATCTCCTACGGCGACCAGACGGTGCTGAACCGGTGGAGCGACAACGCGCTCCTGGTGTACCCGCCCGACGGTGATTCCATCGAGTCGTTTGCGGTGAACGCGCCGGTGCTGGTCCCGGTCGGCGGCAGCGCGAAGTTCACCACGGCGTTCGGGAGCACGCAGTGGTTCGTTTCCTGATTCGCGTTGCCGTCGCTGCGCTGCTTGCCGCATCGGTGGCGTTGGCGCAGGCGCCGCAGCAGGTCGGACCGATCGACTACCGCAATCTCGGCACCGCGACGATAACGGTTCCGGGCGGGTCGCCGAGAGCCATCATAGATCACCTTGCCGAAAGGGTGAATGTCAAGAATTTCCAGGCCAAGGGCGATGCGGTCGGCTTCAACGACGCCGTCATGGCTGCTGGCAGCGATGTGCTGTCAAGCGCGAGCGCAACTTTTACAAATGCTGACATCGGAAAGGTTATCACGGTCACCGGCACCGGGACCGGTGGGGCCTCTCAGGTCGGCACGATCACCGGGGTTACTGACCCACACACGATAACGACCTCGTTCACCTCAGTGTTCGCGGTGCCGTGGCAGTATGGCATTTCCTACATCAATTCTGCTACAGGCACCGGATACGTTCCTGGCGATACGTTCTCGCCGATTGGTGGCACGACGGTAACGACGCCTGGAGTCGGCACCATCACCCAGACCCAGGTGGTGAGTGCCGCCGTGAACGCTGGCGGCTCAGGTGGCGTAAATGGCCCGTGCGCCGTCACCGGCACGACCGGCAAAACCTCAAATGGCACATTCTTCGCTGCCTCTGGCACAGTCACGGGTGGCATATTAGCTGGTGCCTTGGCTGTCACCGTTCCCGCCGTCTACTACACGAACCCAACCGCGATTTCCGCCGAACCTGTCACATCGAATTGTGGACTGGTCGGCACGACAGTTGCGCTCGGCATGGGCGTATTCCACACGTCCGCCGACGTGGGCGGTCACTATGCGGCTCTGCCGACCGGGGTTGTGGCAACGACGACACCGGGTGCCGGCACCGGCTTTACGGTGACGGCCAACGGCCAACAGGGCGGCGGGCAATATACCTACGGTACGGATGACAGCGCGGCGATCAATCGCGCGATCATTCAAGCCAATTCCAAAATCAGCGCATCGCAGCAGACGTTGGTCTACGCCCCGTCAGGTGCATACCTATTGAGCGGGACCGCACTGACAAATTTGATCAGGAACGGTGGCTTTGTCGGTGATGGCTCCTTGAAGACGCTGCTTTATGCCACGTCGTCGTACAGCGGTGACGTGTTGGCATGGTCAGGTGGCTCATGGGCGGGTGACGGTGCGAGCACGCTTCAGACCATGGCCGTGTCCATCAACACGATTGGCCCCGTCATCCGGGGCTTCACGATCATCGGCGATCGGCGCGCTCCGGCGCAGCAGAACGGCATCGTGCTCTATGACGCGATCGACGGCCTTGTGCTGGATGACGTTGAAGTCCGCAACATGCGCGGGCGCTGCTTCTATGCGGGCGCGACGAAACTGACCGCGACGGCGTTGCTGAGAGAGACGCATACGTTCGGCAGTTTGCGATGCTGGTATACCGGGGATGCCAATACACCGTCGGTGGAGATCACTGCGACCGGAGGGATCGGCTCGAACGAGGTGGACATAGGTGCGATCGATATCTATGCGCCATACGGCCCAGGCTTCCTGCTTCGTAATGGCGCCACCGGCCCATCGCGCGACATCAAAATTGACAATATTCGCGTGGAGGGTTTGGAGACTGGCCCGGTAAACACTCTTGCTGGCCATTCCATACAGGTCGGTGACGATACGACCCAGACCGGGCCGGTGAATAACATCACATTCAGCCATACCGAGAGCATATCGGTCTACCAGGGCTATGCTGGCTTTAGGCTGACCGGCGGGGCCGCCGTGCTGTCGCCATACGGCATCATGGTCACAGACGGCCATATCCAGGGCGGCACTCCCTTGGGCAAGGGTTTGGAGATTGACGCCGGGAGGAACAACTTCTTTAGGTTCTGCACCAATTCTGCTTGGGATGCGCAGGTTACCATTGGATCGTCAACGACGGTCGGCGGCTACAACATCATCGATACGTGCAACAACCCGTTTACCGCTGTCATTGATCCAACTTCAGCGAACAACTATTTCCTTCCCGCCTACATGAACAGTGGTCCTTTGGTCTATGCGATCAGCGCAAACACCAACCCCGCTGTTCCGTCGAACAACACCACTTACGGCAACAATGCCGGCCTTGCTATCACGACGGGACTATCAAACACGTGCTATGGCAGTAATGCCTGCAAGAGCGTTACAACGGGATCATCCGTGACTGCCATGGGTGCCGGTGCATTGCAGTTTGCCACCGGGTCAAATACCACTGCGTTTGGTGAAAACGCCGGCCTCTATGTTGCTGCATCAATTTCAAATTCAATATTTGGCGCCGGGGCCATGCAGGGCGTCACGGGCAATCGGCTCAGCGGCGTGGGCAATAACTCAGCGTTCGGCCTTGGCTCGCTCGCCAACCTACAGGGCTCGGCGAATAACAACACAGCCTACGGGGCCAATGCCGGCAAGCTGGCGACAACCCCCATTCGGACAACAGTGCTTGGTTCAAACGTCGGGAGCACGACGTTTGCCACCGGCACCGACGTGATCCTGATCGGCACGAGTTCAAACACCGACACGCCGGCCGCTGGGTCCAGCAACATCATCAACATTGGCGGCCTCTGGTATGGCAACACCGGCTCATTGGCAGCCCCTTCCACCTTTACGTGTGGCACCACGCCAAGCGTCGATGCCCATGCCAACAACCGGAGTGGCACGATCACCGCCGGCAGTGGAACAGTTACCTCGTGCGCCATGACCTTCGCCGGCACGGGTTACACGACCTGGAACCATTGCCGGGTATTCCCTCAATCGGCGATAGCTTCCTTTGCATATAGCTACACGCTGACGGGAATCACCATAACCGGAACGTCGTTGACCAGTTTCAAGTTTGACTACGACTGTGATGGCTATTGAAAGGATATTGGAGTGCCGCTGACATGAACCGCTACATCAAAGCCGCCATAGTCCTCGGCCTGCTCCTGGTCCCGACGCTGCTGATGTCGCAGGGCCTGCCGAAGTGGTCGGGCACCCTGTACGGCATCGCCGACTACACCGGCGCGCAGTTCTCGTCCGCCAACCCCTTTCCCGTGAAGTTCGCCACCGGCACCGGTCCCGGTGGCACCGGCGGAGCCTCCGGCACGCCAAACGAAGTTCCCGTCACCTGCAACGCGACCACAACGGTGCTGCTGGCGGCGAACGCGGCATCCCAGTTCATCCGCATCGCGGTGCCGCCGGGGGCGGTCGTGGTCGGGTTCAACTGGGCGGGTGCCGCGGCGACCCTGGCGCCGCCGTCCGACATGCTGTCGGCTGGGCAGAGCATGACGTGGAGCCCGCTGAACGGCTACGTGCCGACCTCGCAGTTGAGTTGCATCGCGACGACGGGGACGCAGGCCGTCACGCTGATTTACAAATGACCCCGTCCGAGTTCAACGCGCGCATCCTGCTGCCCTGCGCCGCCGCGTTTCCATTTCACGATTCGCCGCAGTCGCGCACGTTGCTTTTGACGATTGCAGGCCAGGAATCATTCTGGGCCGATAGATTCCAGGAAAGCGAAGGACCGGCCCGCGGGTTCTGGCAATTTGAATCCGGTACTGCCGCCTCGCGAGGCGGCGTCACGGGCCTCGTGATGCACCCGGTCTCGGCACCCATCCTCAAGCAGTTCTGCCTGGATTGGGAGTTGGAGTTCAGTATCGCGGCGATCTACGGGGCGATTGCGTGGTGCGACCCGCTCGCCTACGCCTGCGCGAGGCTGCTGCTGTGGCTCGATCCCGCGCCGCTGCCAATCACCGGCAACAAGGATTCATCCTACGAATATTATTTGCGCAACTGGAGACCGGGAAAGCCTCGGCCGGAGACCTGGCCGGCGCGATACGCCGCCGCGACTACGGTGACGACCGCTTCCGCGCCGGCCGCGCCGCCGTCAACTCCGGCAGCCTGACCGCGAGCGCCTCGCCCAGCAGGAACCGCATCGCCGCGGCCTGGGACGGCTTGTCCGGCTGCAGGCGGCAGTACAAACGCAAATCGCGCAGCAGCGTCGGCGGGAACCGCATGGAGACGACGACCGAGCCGGTGTCAAGTTTTCTGGCCATTTTGATACCGTAGCGCGTCGTCGCTTTGACGACAAGGCCATTGACCGGCACGTTGTCGCGGGCGCAGGATGTCCGCCATGATCGCCGCACTCGCACAGGCCACCCAGGGCGTCATCGACACGCTTCCGCCTGCCGTGGCCGCCGCGCCGACCGCGCTGGTGGCGGCACCGACGCTGGACCTGACCGGCATCGCCGTCGCCTGCATCGCAGGCATCTTCGGCGTGCTCGGGCCGGTCGCGCTCTACATGGTGCAGTCGCACGTCAAGGACGTGCAGGCGGCGGCGGTCCTGTCGGCGGCCGTGAAGAACAGCCTCGGCGCGGCCCAGCAGGCGGCGGACGGCGTCGCGAGCGTCCTGCCGCGCGTGCCGCTGCCCGCCGGCATCCCGCCGCAACTTGTTGCAAGCACGCAATACGTACTCGACCATGCCGGGGACGAGGCCGCACGTTTCGGTATCACGCCTCTGGCCATCGCCGACAAGGTCAATGCTGCGATCGGCACCGCGAAAATCGCCGCCGCTGTCGCGCCTACCGTTCTTGCCGTGCCGGCCACACCAACAGGACCAAAAACATGAACCGCTTGCTTATCCTCGGCTTTGCGGCGACGCTCGCCGCCTGCACCAGCACGGCCACGAACCAGCAGAAGACCGTGGCGACCGTCTCCGCCACGGAGGCCACGCTGGCAGCCGCCGGTCGCGCCGCCGTGGCCTGCATGGCAACGCCGGTGTGCAGCGCGCCCGCGCTCAAGGCACAGATCAAGGCCGCCTACGACAAGGCGTACAACGCGGTCACCGCCGCGCAGAGCGTGGCGGACGCCGGAGGATCGCCCGACATGACCGCCGCCACCGCCGCCATCGTCGCCCTTCAGAACCTCATTCCCGCAGGAGCATAGGCCATGCCGATCGCACTGGTCGTCGAGATCATCAACGCACTGATCGCCGCCGCACCCCAGCTGCCGGAGGTGATCGCGCTTGGCGAGGCCGCCATCGGCATCGTGCAGACGGGTGTCGTGACTCCCGAGCAGGAGGCGTCGATACGGACACAACTCGATCAGGTCAAGGCGCTGGTCGACAACGCGTGAGCGCCCTCGCCGACCAGATCGTCGCCGGGTTGGAGAAACTCGGCAGCGAGGCGTACATGCTCGAACTCATAGCACTCAACGACGCCCTGCCGATGGACGCGCGAAAGCAGGTGTCGGACATTGCGTCAAGCCTTGCGGCGCAGATCGACGCGCTGCGCACGCTGGCACGGACGGTGCCATGACCGACCGTTGCCTTGGGAAGCAGCCGCACAAGCCCGATCCCCGTGTGCCGCGCATGCGGACCGTCCTGACGCGGCCCGAGGCGCTTCCGGCGGACTGCAACTGGACCGCAGGCGTCACCCAGGAGTGGGGCATGCTGGGGAATGATGTCCGGGGCAATTGCGTACCCTGCGGCGCGCTGCACGCGATCATGCAGCGCTTGTCGTACGCACAGAGGCCGGTGAATTTCTCCGACGCCGACGCGCTGGTCCTGTACCGTCGCTGGAACCCCGCCTACGACCCTGCCGATCCGACGACTGACGTGGGCTGCGTCATGTCGGACGCGATGTCGCTGTGGGCGTCGGTTGGCATCCCGCTGCCGGACGGCGGCACCGACCGCGTCTCGGCCTACTGCTCGGTCGACCACACCGACCTCGATAGGGTCAAGACCGCGATCTGGCACTTCGGCAGCGCGCTGGTGGGCATACAATGCCCCGCGCGGTGGTTGGACGAGGACTATCTGTTTGACCTGACCGCGCCGCCGGACGACATCGTCGGTGGCCACTGCGTCCTGCTATGCGGCTGGACTCTGACGGCGCTCGGCGATGAATTCGATATAATAACCTGGGGGAAGCGATACCGCGTTACCGACCGCGCGCTGCGGTTCGTGCTGGACGAAGCATGGGCCGTGATCGACCAGGATTGGATGTCCAGCGTTGGTTTAGACCCGGCTGGAGTGGCATGGAACGTGGCCGAGGCGGCAATGATTACAATCAGAACTGCTTGATTACACACACACACACACACAACTATGGGGCGTCTTGGACTGTTGCACCGTTTGAGTTTATACCGTTTTCACCAATTGATAATAGTGGACCATCGCCTTTACCTACAAAGAAAGAGTGGGTAATTACATTCGCACCTTTTTGAGCCACCATGATGTCCATTTCTTTCAGCCCGGCACGGATGTCGCCGCCTACGTGTATGAGGCCGAACAAGATCGCCCCTGCTACCAGCGCATACTTTCCGTATTCCAGCAATAATTCAAGCACTGCGCAAGATTCCTTTGCTATCCAGTCAAAATCCGCGTGAACCGACTACCCTTCGGAGTCAGCCCGACCAGGATCGACCGCCGGTCGTCGGGGTCGTCCCGCCGGGCGACGAGGCCAAGTTCCTCGACCCGGTTCAGCGCCCGCGTGATCGCCGGCTTCGGCACGTTCAGCGTCTCGGCGAGGCCGCGCACGGTGCAGGGCTTCTCCCGGCACTCCAGCAGGATCACCAGCTGGCGGGACGTGAGGTCCGTCCCGTCGCGCACCAGGCCCAGCAACATGTCGTGGAAGGTCGCCATGGGCACACGATGACACCGCCGGTTAGCCGTGTCTATGACGAAATAGACCTTGCGGCAAGTGTTGTAGTGGCTTAGCGTAGCTATCCCTGGAGGGCCGAGCGTGTGGAGCGTTTCGGGAACTCTTTGGGGACGGCCGGGCACCCCTTCTCCACAGCAGGTGCCCGGCCACTTGCGCGTCCACAGGTAAGCCTCGTTAGGAGCGTCCAGATGACCGGTATCTACATGCTGCTGCTGCTCGCAGTTTTTGCCGTCGTCGCATACGGCTACCACGAAAGCACCGACATAGCCGACGACAGTCCACCGGCACCGCCTACAAAGGATGCGTACAGTGTTTGAATATCTCGGATTGGCCACCGGAATGGCCGTCGGCGCCCTGGTCTTGTGCATAGCTCTGTCGCGGTTCCGGATCGTCGCCTCGACCGACTACGTCCACATCGTGCAGCACGCCAGCAAGACCGTCACGTACGGCAAGGACCAGGTCGGCGGGAACGTCTACTACCACTGGCCCGCGTGGATTCCGCGCATCGGCGTGATGGCCACCCGGCTGCCCTCATCGGTGTTCTCGCTCAACCTCACCGACTATCCGGCCTACGACCAGGACCGCGTGCCGTTCCTGCTCGACGTGATCGGCTTCTTCCGCATCGAGAACTACTCGACCGCGTCGGCGCGGGTGAGCGGCATGGACGACCTGAAGAGGCAGCTCGACGGCATCCTGAAGGGTGCCATGCGCGCCATACTGGCGTCCAACAAGATCGAGGAGATCCTTGAAGGACGCAGCAAGTTCGGCGAGCAGTTCACGGAGGCGGTCAATATGCAGTTGACGCAGTGGGGCGTGTCGACGGTGAAGGCCATCGAGTTCATGGACATCCGCGACGCCGAGGGCAGCAAGGTCATCACCAACATCATGGCGAAGAACACCTCGCGGATCGAACGGGAGAGCCGCGTCGCCGTCGCCGACAACCGGCGGGCGGCGGAGGTCGCCGAGATAGAGGCCAAGCAGGCCATCCAGGTGCGCGGCCAGGAGCAGGAACAGGTCGTCGGCATGCGCACGGCCCAGCGCGAGGAGGAGGTCGGCATCCGCCAGCAGCAGGCCGCGCAGCGGGTCCGGGAACAGGAGGCCGAGACCGCCCAGAGGACCATGGCGCTGCAGCGCGTCAACACCGTGCGCGAGGCCGAGATCGCACGCGACGCGGCCGTCGTCCTCGCCGACCAGAACAGGCAGGTTATGGTCGTCGGCGCCGAGGCGGAAAAGCAGCAGCAGATCACCAGGGCCGAGGGCCGCCTCGAAAGCCAGCGCCGCGAGGCCGACGCCAAACGTCTGATCGGCGACGCGGAAGGTACGGCCGAGCAGGCCATCCTCATGGCGCCGGTCAACTCCCAGATCGCCCTGGCGAAGGAGATCGGCGAGAACCAGGGGTACCAGACGTACCTGATCAGCCTGCGGCAGATCGAGGCCGGCCAGGCGGTCGGCATGGAGGCTGCCAAAGCCCTGGAGAAGGCAGGCGTCAAGATCATCGCGACGACCGGCACGCCGATGGACGGCGTGAAGTCCGTCATGGACCTGATGACGCCGAAGGGTGCGACGCAGCTCGGGGCGGCGCTTGAGGCGTTCGGCAACACGTCGATCGGGGAACAGTTGTCGTCGCTGATCCGCCGCGTCGGGAACGGCGACGACCGGCCTGCCGACCACCGAGGCGCGAGATGACGACGACACAGCGAATTATCGGTCGCGAGGCGGCGAAAGGTTTTCGCCGACGCGAGCACTCCGGCTTTTGGCGGCGCTACGGGCGGATGCCGATGCTGGACATCGGCTACCGCGGCGACGTGGCGGGGGCGCAGCCGGTGCTGGAAGACAGCGTCGGGATCGAGATCGGCGATCCTGGCTACGACGGTCTCCATCTCCCTTTTGATGACGGGGCGTTCAACTGCGTCCACACCAGCCACGTGCTGGAGCACGTCGTCGATCCGTTCGCCGCGCTGAGGGAGTGGTTCAGGGTCACCGCGCTGGGTGGCCACCTCGTTACGATCGTTCCGCACGCCCACCTCTACGAGCGCCGGATCACCGTACCGCCGAGCCGTTGGAGCCCCGAGCATAGAATGTCGCTGACGCCTGCCTCGTTGCTGGGGCTGGTGGAACTCGCGCTGGCGCCCAACGCCTACCGGGTCGCGCACCTGCGCGACGTGGACGACAACTACCGGTACGACCTGCCAACGACGGTTCACCCAACTGGAAATTTCGAGATTGAAATGGTTATCGTAAAAATGACGCCGCCGGCGTGGCAGGTCGAGCCGTAGGCCGCCGTGCCGATCGACCTCTGCGCCCACTGTCCCGACCCCGGCCTGTGCTGCCGCGGCATCAAGCTGTACTCCGGCCTCGGCGCCCGCAGCCTCGGCGGCGCGGAGACCGTCCTGGAGGGCCTCGTCTGGCTCGCGACGGTGCACCACGAGGACCCGTGGATGGGCCACCAGGGCCTGCCGTTCCTGCCGGAGTCCAGGGACGCGGACGGCGGCTGGTCGCTGTCGTGCCCCCGCCTGACGCCGGAGGGCAGGTGCGGCGACTACGAAAACCGGCCCCGGCTGTGCCGGACCTACGAGCCGGGCCGCGACGCGCCGTGCGCGCTCACCGTCCCGCCGCCGCTGCCGGACCCGTCGAACGAATGGGAGAGGACCGTCATGGGCGAGGACCGCGCGTCCCGCGACCGGCTGACCCCGGCGCAGAGGTCGCGGCTGATGTCGCGCATCCGCGGCGCGGACACCGGGCCGGAGCGGCGGCTGTCGGCGGCGCTGGACCGCCTCGGCGTCGCCCACGACCGCAACCGGCGCGACCTTCCGGGAAGCCCCGACGCGGTGCCCCGCGGCTCGCGCGTCGCGGTGTTCGTGGACGGCGACTTCTGGCACGGCTGGCGGTTTGCCGCCTGGAGGGCGTCCCTGACGCCGTCCTGGGAGGCCAAGATAGCCGGCAACGCGGCGCGCGACCGGCGCGTCCGCCGCCGCCTGCGGCGGGCCGGCTGGACCGTCGTCGCGCTGTGGGAGCACCAGGTCGTCGCCGACGCGGCGGCCTGCGCGAGGCGGGTGCTGGACGCCGTCAGGGCGGAGAGGAAGGCACAACTGCATAAGGCGCGGTAAGCAAATCCACAGCGTCGGCTACCGCGGCAAACGAGCGTTTCCTGACGTACCCCAGGGCTATGGCGCGGTAAGCGACGGGCTGCTTCCTTGCATTCACACCGGCCGCCGTTTGTCTCCTTGGCGCAGCACCCTTCGTCCGGCTCATAGTGGCTTCCAGTCCATGCGGGACAATCGATCGCATGTGGATTTCCGTTCATCGGCACTCTCCTAAACGGCTGAAACCCGAGCGTTTGCAGGCGTGCCCACGGAGTAATCTGTTACCGCGCCGCCTGCCATTCTTCGATCAGCGTCCACACTGCGTCGGTGGCATCCTCGATGCCCCATACCCATGCTTGAAGGACATCATCTCGCGTGCCGTCCGGGAACTTCCGTTTGACGATACTGGCAAGCGTAGGCAGTGAGGCCAGGAGCTCGTCTAGTGGCGGCTTTGCCATCGGCCACTCCATCAATCGGTCGTTTCTACGCACTTTGTGCAACCGTCTCGTTCCGGACCAGTTCCATCACGGCTGCCGTCACCTCCGCCGGATCGAACCGCCACACGCAGGCAACGTCGCCGCGCTCGCACGCCTGAAGGTTCGTCGTCGGCACCGGCGCACGCTCCAGGCAGCCCACACAGGACAGTCCAGTCGCCACGAAGGCTACGCCTTCTCCGCCGAGAGGCATTCGGTACTCGGGCCTCACGGACGTAAACAGCCCCACCACCGGCGTGCCTACCGCGGCGGCCACGTGCAGCAGGGAGGAATCGCTGCCCAGGAAGGCAGCGCAGCGGGCCAGAATGGCTGCCGTCTCCATCAGGGGCCGGTTGCAGTACGGACCCGTCAGGCTGTCCCGGTCGGTGCCGACGTGGACGACGCGCACCCCTGCGGCACGGAGGCGGCCCGTCACGTCAAGCCAGAACGACGCCGGCAGGGTACGGCTGGGCCAGGAGCGGGCGGCGTGGACGGCCACCGTAGACTGGTCCAGGACGGCGTGGTCGGGCGGGAAGAGTTCCTGGAGCCGCCGGTCCTCGGGGATCGGCGGGAAGCCGGAGGCTTCCAGCACCGCGCCGTAGGCGTCCACGATATGCGTCGTGGGCCGGCTCTCGTACGCGAGGTTGAGATCCACCGGGATCGCGCCTTTCGGCACGGGGTCGGTCGGCGCAAGGATCGCGTCCACGTGCGGGTTGCCGAGGAACACGTCCGGGTACGCCGTCTGGACGGCGATGGCTGCGGTGAAGCCAAGGACGCGGCGCAGATGCCGGACGACGGGCGTCGCCAGGACCACGTCGCCGAGGGCTCCGGTGCGTCGAACGACGATGGTGGTCATCGCCGCACCCACGCCTTGCCTTGCGCCGTCAGATAGAAGTCCTCGCCGAACGCCTCCTCCACCGCGCGGGTGACGCCGCTCGTGCAGCCGTAGTCGTCGAACAGCATGACGCCGCTGCCGGCGAGCAGCGGCATGAAGGTCGCGATGGCTTCGCGGCATGTGGCGTACTGGTCGCAGTCCACGTGGACGAACGCCACCGTGCCGAACGCCGCCGGCATCGTGCCGGGGAACATGCCGACGTGGAACACGGCGTCGGGTATAGCCAACCTGACGGCAGCCAGGCTGGTGTCGCCGAAGTCGCCGACCCGGTGCTCGCGGTCGAACGGACCCGCCTCCGGAATGCCGCTGAACGTGTCGAACAGGTGGAGGGCGCGGCCCTGCTCCCGCGCCAGCCGGGCGAGGTGCCAGGCCGAGCCGCCCCGGTAGACGCCGACCTCGACGAAGCAGCCCCGTCGCGGCGTGTCGCGGGCGAGGTTCAGCATCGTGGCGATGGAGTCGGCATGCAGCAGGGACGGCGGCGCAGTCATTCAAATGACTTTCTGCTTTGTAGTTGCTTCAGCGCCGCCCGCTGGAGCGCCTCGTCGTGGGTCAGCACCGCACCACCGAAGGCTTTGGCTCCCTGGATCGCTCCCGCCATGATCTCGTGGAACCTCGTGAACGGCACCTCGGTGTCCTCAGTCGCGCCGTGGCAGGTTACGGTGAAGATGACCGACATCTGGTTTATGCTGCGCCGCCACGACAGGGCCTCGACCTGCCGGTCGCAGACGGCGCAGATCGGCTTCAGCGAGTTCAGCAGTTCGATGTCCGCCTGCGACAGCAGCAGGTGGCTGCCGAGCCGGCGTGTCTGCCACGTGCGGTCGCGCGTAGCGCCGGGACGGGACGGCAGGTTGTCAGGCATCGTAGTGACCGTCCGCCGGCAAAGGTTGCTCCAACGGCAAATCGACGGCTTTCGTCAGCGCGATCTGCGTCATCGTGTGCAGGACATCAGCCAGATTCAAACGCCGCCACGCATCGCCCTTCCACAGCACCCTTAACTGACCGCCAGCGTCGATGAACGCCGCAACATAGGTCTCGGATGCGGCGAGATTGGCGGCGAACTCCTTTATCGCCTTCTCGTCGCACAACGTGTCGATGCGCGAACGGCCAGCCAGTTTGTCGGCATGTTCTTCGGTCATGGCTTCATCTTCTCCAGCAGGCTGCACAGCACCTCCACGGATTCCCGCGTGTCGTCGCTGTCGAGCGACGCGGCCAATTCGCGCATGGAGTCGATGGCCTGCTGGTAGCCTCTGCGCCACGCCTCGCGGCAGGCGGCGACGATCGCGTCGCGGTGCTCGGCCATCTTGGCGGCGGGGTCGGTGTTCTCTGTCACAACACGTCCAGTTTTTCCTTGCCGCATCGACGGCATTTGACGACTTCGTAGTGCGGCCCCCACAAGGACACAAAATCGTACGCGTGCAGACCAATACGGCACAGGAGTTTACCGAACATGCCCATCATCCGAACCGCGCGCTGATGTCGGCCTCGACGTGGACCGGCAGCCCCGCCGCCCACGCCGGCACGTCCAGCATGCAGGAGCGGAACAGGGGCAGGAGCCCCTCCGCGCGGTCCTCGCGCACCTCGGCCGCGATGGAGTCGTGGACGTGGATCGGCACCGGGAGGTTCTCCCGGTCGCAGGCGGCGAGGCCGTTGGCGAGCAGGTCGGCGGCGATGCCCTGTACCGCATTTTCACAAATTATGCCCCTCCATAAATTGCGACGAAACACGGCACGGCCCTTGATAAACAACGATGTCAAATCCGGCATTTCCTTCGGCGATCCGTCTGGCCATTTACCGGCGCGGAAGCGCGGCTGCCAGTAACGCAGGCAGCGGCCTGACGGCAGCCGCATCAACAGGCAATCACCCTGCATGAACCAGGACACCAGTCCCTTCGGCGGCACCCAGAACTCCTGGCCTGGGTAGGTTACGGCGTACATCGCCGCCTGGAGGTTGTTGTTCCAAAACTGGACCAGCATCGGGTTGTCGTCGCGGAACCCCTGGACGATGGGAATGGCCTCGTCCTTGCTGACCCTCACGCCGTAGTTCATCGCCATCGGCGTGAACGCACCCGTTCCGCCAGCGAAACCACATGCGAGTATCGTTACCTTTCCGATTTGACGTTGCTGCTTACTAAGTTGTTCCGGCATCAATCCAAAGATCGGCGCCGCCTGCCGACGGTACATGTCCTCGCCACGCGCGTACGCCTGCACCTTGTCCTCCTGCCCGCTCAGCCACATCGGAATGCGCGCCTCGATCTGGGCGAAGTCTCCGTTGAGCAGTACGCTGCCCTCGACCGCGCAGAGGACGCGCCGCAGCATCCGCGAGATCCATCCCGTCACGCCCTCCGTGTACTCGCGGCCCTGGGCGTCCTTGCGACGGCGCGTGAACATCATCCGCATCAGTTCAGGGTCGCCGGTGCGGCCGACCTCGATCGCGGTGCGGAGCGCGTCGTCAGCGAGACGGGCGACGAGTTCGCGGTCCCGCTTGGGGTCGAGGTTGTTGACCTCCGCGATCTCGTCCGGATTTCCGTAACTATCTCGTATCAAATTGTGCAGTTGAACGCCGCCGCTAGAACTCCAGCGCAACGTCTGCTGTGCACCGCCCAGCACGAAGGCTCCGCGCAGTCTGCCGTCGGGGCCGATCATCGCCAGCATTCGGCGTAGTTTGGCTACCGAAGCCTTTGCTGCCTCGGCCCTGATCTCCAGCGCGGTGCGGCAGTGGTCGGGCACGTCGGGCCTGGCGAGCAGGTCCGCGATGTCCGACTTGCGCAGCCTCCAGCGACCGCCCACGGTCTCCTTCTTCTCGGGATAGCCGGTCGGTTCGTCCTCGGGGTCCGTGTCCTCGTCAGGATCGTCCTCGGCGTCCTTCAGGGGCAGTTCCACGCCCTCGTGCACCAGCCACTCCTTCAAGGCACCGATGCGCGTATGACGCGGCACCAGTCCGCGAGTGAGGTCGTTGATTTCGTCGTTGAGGCGGGCGCTTTCGTAGGCGGCGGCCGTGGCAAGGCCCTGGACCAGTTCGGCGTCGGCGAGCACGCCGCGATCGTTGATCCGGGTGTCGATCGCGGGCATGTGGAGCCACGGCTCTACCGCCAGCCACGGCGTAAGGGCACGAAACGTCAACTCCTCCATCACCACGTCCTGCACGCAGCGATTTTCCAGCCACGCGATGTCCTCGGCCGACATGACCGGCGTGCGCGTCTTGTTGGTGACGCGCAGCAGCCGCACGTTGTCCTTCAGGTCACCGACGTACGGGACACCGACGGCGGTGGCGCAGCCGTCCAGGCTGCGCGGCAGGTTGCTGAGGGCGGACAGGTGCATGGAATCGAGCCACACGTCGTCATCCACGCTTGGGAAGCCGTAGCGCGGCACGAGTATCTTCTGCCACCCTATCCTGTCGAATCCGCGGACGTTCCATCCCGCCAACTTGCCGCCGTTGCGGAGGTGGAGGACAAGTTCTTCTGGCGGCGGCTCCCCGCAGCGCCAGAGTTTCGGTGGGTTCGCGTCACCCATTTTATGATAGGCCATGCAGAACGCGTCGGTCTCGGGGTGATCGAAGTAGTTGTTGGGGCCAACTTTTTTCAGATCCGCTATCCAGCGTATTTCCAGATCAACGCTGTAAACATCGGAGGTCACACCAGAACCATCAGCGCGAAGGCGACACCGGCGAGGCAGCTGACCGCGATCACCGCCGTCTCGACAAGCGGTGCCATTTTACATCCCAAGTGCGTTGCGATAAGTGTCGAGCAGGTGCTCCATCTCCTCCACGTCGGCCGGGTCCTGCTGGCGCAGCCGGATCAGCATCCGCAGCACCTTGGCATCGAATCCCGCGAACTTAGCCTCCTGGAAAACCTCCGCTATGTCCGTGGCCACCGCCGCCTTCTCGTCGTTGAGGCTCTCGATGCGGTTGACGATGCTGTGCAGCCGCTCCTTGGCACTGTTGCTGCCGGCGTGGATCTCGTTGGAGGTCTTCTTCACCTTGGAGACGCGCATCTCGCGCGCCCCGAGGCCGTCGCCTGCTGCCGCGCTCGCCATCACGCGGCCCTCGTCGCGTCGGCCACCACGGGCCGGAACCGCTTGGCAAAGTCCTTCAACGGGATCGTCCACGCCTCGCCACCGACGACGGGCTCGTACACGACCACCGTCGTTCCGTCCGGTTCAGCCTGCGCCGTGCGTACGACTCGGTACTGCCTGCCTTTCTTCCGCTGGTAGATTGCGCCATCCGATGGCAAGTCTTTGCGTTGTTTTTTCATCCCACATTCTCCATCGCCGTGCGCAGCGAGGGTGACGGCTTGAAGTGCACCTGCCGCCGCGCCGGCACGTCGATCGCGACACCCGTCAACGGGTTGCGCCCCTGGCGGGCCGCATGGTTGCGCGCCGAGAAGACGCCGAACCCCTTGAAGCGGACGGAGCCGCCGGCGTGCAGGTGCTCCTCTATCAAGAGCAGTGCTGTGTTGAGTGTATGCTCGGCCTTCGCGACCGACATCTCAGCGCGGTCGGCGAGGACACGAATGAAGTCGGATTTGTCGGTGACGGTGGTCATGTTGTTGATTCCTTGTGCGGCACGACCTTGTAGAACTCTTCTTCGACGCCGCGACGCATCACCGCCATTTTGACGACCGCCTCGGCGTTGCCCTTAGTCTTACCGGATTCAAGGAGACGCGTAGCACCCGTCGATATCTCGACGGCCACCACGTCGAAAAGAGGTTCAGTGATTGGCAAGGAATTGCTCCACCTGTCGTGCAGGCGGCAGTTGACGCCGACTTTGTGTCGGCGTCAACTCAAAACTAGCCGATCATGCCCCGGTGGACGTATTCCACGGCATGACGCCACCACCGGGACCGGGCGGCTGCCAGGTCGGACCGGCCTGCGGCTGGGCCTGCGGTGCCGGCTGCGACTGAATCGGTCGTCCGGCAAAGTCAGTTTGTGGTGCTGCCGCAGGCTGCTGCGCTGCCGCACCCGGAGGAGCCGCGAACCCGGCCGGGATGCCGCCGGCGGGGGCCGCGAACGGCATCCCGTGGTTCGGACCGAAGCCGCCGGCCGCTGCCGACTGGTCCTTGGGCAGCGTGCCGAACGCCGCCTGGGCGTTCTTCAGCGCGTCGAAGCCCGAGAGTTTCTCGCCGTGGCGGGCGAACTGCACCGCGTTCAGTAGGACTCCTACCCCGCGGTTGGGAATCTGCTGCCCCGGCTGCGGGAAGGCGAAGATGGTTACGAGTAACCGGCCATAGCAGCCGGAATAGACCTTGGAGGGGTCCATCGGCCGGCTGTCCTCGTCGAGGACCAGGGGCTGCTGCGACGCGCCGGACTTGCGGTTGAGCGCGTCGATGCCAGCATTGAGGGTATACGTCCCGAAGTACGCCTTGTACTTCACCATGTCCTGGGAGTAGGTCAAGTTGCCGTTGCGCAGGGGGTTGTGGATCCCGCCCTGCTCCTTCGGCAGGTACAGCAGGTGCTCGCCGGTCATCAGCACCATCTCGGCGGGGTTCTGCGGGTTCGGCCGCTGCTCCCCTTTCCACCTATTGTTCGCCACGAGCACGATGGCCTTGTAGAGGTCGCCACAGGCTTGTGGATTCATCAGGATGGTGGCCGAGAACTTCGGCTCCTGGCCCTGCTGGACGGCGCGCGGCTTGACCACGGTCACGTAGGAGAGCCGGCCGATCGGCGTCGTCAGGCGCACGTTGCCGAACTGCGGATCGAGGACGATGTTCTGGGGCTGTGCGACTGCGCAGGAGGGGGAGAGAAGGTAGTCGTCAGTAAGTTGGAGCGTCTGGCTCATTTGAAGGTTCCTGTCTGGTTACTGTCGGGTTCAATCGGGGAATTGTCGTAGTCTAGCGGTTGGCAGCGTAGTAGGTTTTCAGCGCGGTGCAAGAGACTTTCATCGCTGTTCCGACAGCGTCGCCACGAGGCGCTTCACGTAGACAGCCGTCTGGTGATCCGCCAAAGTCTTTGGGTTGATCGAGTTCAGGCGACGCGCCAGTGAGGCGATACGTTCGATTTCCTGATCCGTAATCACATCGTCCTCGGGCTTTACCTTGCAGGCGTACTCCGTGCCGGTGCCTCCGCCGTACATGCCGTACCGCCCTATGGCGACCGCCTGGTAGCAGTCCGACGACGGCGCGTTGTCGGGCGACGCCGCCGTGCCGGAGTACCAAAGGCTTTGGTCCGTCTGGGTGCGCACGCTGCGCATCCAGGTAAAGCTATTGCATTCGCCCTCGACGCCAAGCGTTCGGCATATCTCCGCGAGCGCCGGCAGCGTCTGCCGCTTGGCCTCCACTGTTGCGGATTCGGCGGCGAACTCCTGCCTGCACGTCGGGCTTTCCGCGAACGCGGATGCTGTCAATACAAGGAAACATATACCCGTGAAAATCTTCACGCCCGTGCCTCCACGTCGGTGCGGACCCGGTAGGTGTATTCGACCGGCAGCGCAATGCGCAAGAACGTCCGTCGCGTCGGCTGATTGAACACCATCGACTCATGGATGCAATCCGGCGACAGCAGGTAACCTACGCCCGCCGGAAGAACCTCACCGTCACCAAGCAGATGCTGAATGTGAGACAGATCGCCCATGCCGTCCGGCTGCCCATCAAACCCACCCTGCCATGCACGACAGCCGGCGACGCTTGCGGCGACGATGACGGACATCCTGCGGTAGTTATCAACCGCGATGTTGTTGCAGTCGTGTAGCCATGCAGGGCCAGGCTCGTGACCCCAAGCCTGAACGGCCGGCATGAAGCACCCATCGACGTGCGGCCTGGGGCGGCGCTGCGACATCCCCGCCTCCACGATCTTCTCGTCAACCGTCATGTGGGCGGTGCCCGAACGAGCACCCGCCGCCGCGCACAGGCGTAGCACCGGCACGAGATAGTCCTCGTAGCCTTCTGCCATGACAGGGTTTTCCAGGTCGAACGAGTGCATGTATTTCTGTCGGTTGGCAAACGGCAGATCGACGCTGCAAAGCGGTCGATAGCGGCTAATAAGTTGCACAGCACTCTCCATCACACCCGCGCCTCCATCGCCACCGGCGAGAGCATCGCCTTCACGTCGGTGCGGACCTGATCGGCGGCCGTCAGCCGCACCAACTGCGGCGCACCCTGTGGCTTCTCCACGAGGCTGTTTGCCGCGGCGGCGTCGAGGAGGCCCCTTTTCGACGGCGACAGGATCTTCTCGATCTGCGCCGGCGACCGCAGCTTCGGCTCCGTCATGAACTGGGCCGGCTTCAGACCGCCCTCCGACTGCAGCACCACCATCGCGGCGTCGATGTCCTTGAACTTGCGGTGGCCGCTCCGGGAGCGCAGACCCCAGCCGGGCACCGAGCCGCCAATGTCGAGCAGGCGGCTCGCGGCCTGCTCCACCGACTCGATCCAGGCGTCGTAGATCGCACGACGATCCAATATTGTCGCTAGATCGCTCCCGGACAAACTCCGGGGTTCTGGTAAGTGTGGCATCGGCGGGATCGGTGTGAGCATGCTGCTCACACGCACCAGCGCCGTTGGCTCCGCGTGGGCATCGCCACCTATGGCGAGCGCCTGCTCCCGCAGCGCCGGGCAGACCGGCCTGGCCGGGCACCAGCGGCAGTGCTCACCCACCAGGAGCGGAGGATCCACTTCCAGCGCGGCCTCCATGGCCCCCACGACGGTGCCGAGGAACACCATGAGCAGTTCGTCCGGCGACAACTGCACCGCCTTGTAGCGCTCGTGCTCGGCCGCCGCTCGGGGCTGAAGGATGACGGACTCCACCGATTCCCAGCCGCCGTCCACGCCCCAGGTGACAAGGCCCATCAGGCCATAATCCAAGAGTTGGGGTGAATCGCCGGCGACCATGACGCCCTTGCCATACTTCAAGTCAATTATTTTGAGCCACTGCTTCGGGCGGTTGACCAGGACTACGTCGGCGGTGCCGCGGTTCTGCGCCAGCAGCGGATCCTCGGGGTCAAGAGCCGCGAGAGTGAGTTTGTATTCCAGGAACAGTTCCGTCTCGGGGTCGTCGCCCATCAGGTCGAGAACCTTGTCCACGCACCAGTCGATGCTCTCGACCATCTCCTCGTCGACGAACACGCCGGTCAGGTCGTCGATCCGCACCATGCGGTCGGCCCACTCGTTGGGCTGTCGGTCGCCCGACAGGGCCGAGTTCAGCACGACGTGGGCGGCGGTGCCCTCGTCCGCGTAGGCGGACCGGCGGGTGTCCCTAGGGGCGAGGGCCGAGAGTTGTATCCGCCCGTGGCACTTCAGCCAGCCGGAGGCGGACGACGGGCGGAACAGGGCGTCGCCGTTTGAGGCGGCGAGGAGGCGCTGGAGGACGGCGTGCTGGTCGGGTGTCATGTGCCGTCCTCCGCCGGCGGCACGACCGTGCGGCTGAGGATGTCCCTTGCCTCCTTCAACTCCTGCTGCGGCAGGGTTCTCAACGTGACGGTACCGTCGTCGCGCGACATGATCTCAAACTTGCTACCGATCGGACCAAACGCCATCGTGCGAAACAGCCCCAGCGAATACCGCATGTCGAACAGCGTGATCGTGTCGTCGCCGGGGTTCAATTCGACCCCCTGGGTCCACGTCACCGGGCGGACCTCCGCCGCAGTGCACTGCTCGGCGCCCTGGTTCCACGGCTTGAATGCGCGCAGGCGCTCGGGAGAAAGTTCGGCACTGTCCCAAGAACCCCTGAACTGGATCGCCCGATCGTCGATGGTCAGGAACGCGGGCGGCTTCTCGTAGGCGAACTCGAAATCGGTCGGCATGATCGTGCCTTCGACGACGAAACCTTCCGACACCCATGCGTACCACTGGTTCCGCAGCCACGTCTCCATGTGTGCGGTGCCGTCCTTGGTTCGCGACGAATAGATTACCAGACGAAAATAGTTCTTCGCCTTTTGCGCCCACTCGAAAAAACCCGGAACAATAGGATCGTAGATGTCGCCGTTACGCCAACCCCATGAATAGCGATGAACAGTTCCATCAAAATCCAAAAGTAAAATAGGGCGATCCTGTTTGTCGATCATATAAAAAACTCCTTGCCGCAGAACCGGCACGTGTAGACGTGGAAGTGCATCGGCGCGGCCACCTCGTCCTCGTCGGGATAGTCGTGGTAGTCGTCGTGCAGGCCGCGGCCTCGCGACATCTCGCAGATCGCGCGCTGGTTCAGCCGCCAGTAGGCGAGGAAGCGCCACCACGCTGTCCGCAGCGTACCCATCGACCGCTCCTCCGCGTTAGAGGCCACCTACCGCGCCTCTGCGGCGAACATCGGCGCTTTCACGCGCTTCGGCTTCGGCGGCATCCGACGACAGGCGAGGAAGTAGAACGCCACCCATGCGCCGAACCAACCTACGTTCTCCACCCACTGCCACACATCATAGTTCAAAAACCCAGTTACTGCCATGAAAGCAATAAGGGTCAGCATCAGCCGATTGAAGCACGACAGGGTACGGATGCGCTCGTTCGGCACGACGTTCGTCGGCGTCGCCCTGTCTTGGCTGTGCGCGTCCGCCACTGCCAGGAATATCCAAAGACTGAGAAGCCAGTACCACCATTCCGAACCGTTGTGTACCAAATAGACGATCCGTGAGATGGCGAAGCCTGTTAGCAGGAACGCGGCGATGCCGTAACAACTGATCCAGCCGGCCAGCCGGTCGGCGACGGGCTGGTACACCCGATCGATCAGGAAATCATCGGCCCAGCGTAAGGGGTTCACGGTGGTGTTGACTCCGCCTTCATCCGCGTCTCGATCGCCCGCAGCACGAACGGAAGACTATCGTCTGTCATGAGCAGGTCCCGGCTGCCGTCGGGATATCCGACCGCGCGCACGAGCACGGTGATCTTCATGCCGGGCTTGAAGCACTTCATGATGTCGTCCATGCAGTCGGCGATGACGACCTTGGTATCGTCGATGGTAGCCACTGTCACTGACTCAACAACTGCCGCTGCTTGCGATACCACCGATCATCTGCCCGGCGTCGCACGTCGGCGTTGATCGCCATCAGCAGTCCCGCCTCCGTCAGCGACTGCCAGCCGTCCCGCCGAAACGCGAGGCCGCAGTCGACCAGTTCCGTGCGACCCTGCTTCGATATCAGGTTGCCGTCCCACGTCGGACCGACAACGAACAACTGCATCATCGCGTCCTTCGCGCCGGACGACAGAAGATCGAACGCGGCCACCTTGTACGTATCAACCACCTACTGTCCCTCCCACATCAGCGCGTCGGCCTTGCCGGTGAAGACCAGCCACGCCGCTTTCCATCTCATGGAAAGCGAGGTCCAGCCCAGCGGTCGCGCCGGGACCCACCTGCCCGACGGCAACTGCGTGCTGTTGGCGGCGGCCGATTCGATGACGTCCGCCAACCGCCAGATGGTGACGCCGTTCTTCACGCTACTGCACCTGTCCGATCGTCGAGGCGATCTCGGCGATCAGCCGCGCACGGAATTCCTCCGGCACCGACTCGGCCTGCAGCCACCGCCCGGTCTCGTTCGGGTGCCGCGCCTTCGGCGTGCCGTCCAGCCACGCGGGCCGTCGCATGAACGTGAACGGAAAGCCGGGGCGCTGCCTGTGGAAGGCGGAGAGTTGGTTGCGGAAGTCGTCGTACAGCATGATGCCGCCGTTCGCCTGCGGCAGGGGCTGCGCCTGCGCCGGCGGCATGGCGGGGGTCTGGCGGGTGACGAGTTGCGGCGCAGGCTGCGGCTGCACGACGGTGGGAGCCGTGGTCGCGAACGGCGGCATGGTCATGCCGGGCGGCAGGGCGAAGGCCGGGTTCAGTTGCGGGATAGGTTGCTGTTGTGGCTGCGGAGCGGTCTGCGCGGCTGGCTGCTGCACCGACTGGCCCTCGGCGCGGTCGATGCTCGCGTCGAGCGCGGCGGCCACCTCGGCCCTGGTGCGGCGCCTGCGGCGCGGCGTCTCCGTCGCCGGAGCGGCACCAGAATCAGCCAATGTTTTACGTGCAGCATCGCCACCCGCTCGCACCAACGCCTCGGCCGCCGCATACTGTTGCGTGATATCGGGACCAGTGGCCTCCTCGTCGTTACCGGCAATATCCTCCGACGGATCGTAGCCTTCCTCGGCTTCGCCGATCTCGACGGTTTCCGTCGGCATGGGGCCGGTGTAAGCCATGTCCTCACCGTTGGCCGGTCGGGCCTGCACCAGCGCCGGTGGCGGAGCCGCCTTCACCACGACCCGATCGACGGTGGACGCCAGTGATGTGGTAGCACCACCAAGGGTGCCAGCCTTGGCCAGCCACGCGAGGCCCTGGGCGAGGGCGACCTCGTTCACGTCGGCATCGAGTGTCAACTTTATGTTCAGTTCGAGCACGATCGACCCCTCCACGTTTCGTTGCGCTTAATAGAACGAACCATCCGCCATGTCACGCCCCGCCCTGCGGTCCAGCCGCCGCTGGCGGCCGTGCGCGTTCCACCGAAGCAGCGCATACTCGGCCGCGCAGTTGCGGCATCGGTCCTGGTAGCGGAGGTAGGTCTTGACACCCTGCTTCGTTTCCCGCGTATAGGCCGACGACGCGAATCGCGACAGAGGCTTGACCTTCCGGCAGAGGCGGCAGCAGTGCAGGCCCCTGCGGCGCAGTGCGGCCTGGTAGGAGTACCAGTGCGGCGGGAGGTTGCTCACGTCGTCAGCAACTCCATCAGCCGCTTCGCCGCCGCATCCTTCCGACGCACCGTCGCAGCCATCGACTGGTCCAGCCAGTGGTCGGCGACGATCACGTCGGCTACAACGGGTCGCGTCTGCGTGATGCGGTGGACGCGCTTCACCGCCTGCCACAGGGCGACCGCCGTCCACGGCATCTCGGCGATGACGACGCGGTTAGCCCTTGTGAGCGTGAGGCCACGGCCGCCGGACTGGATCTGCACCAGCAGCACGTCCAACCCACCGGCGGTGAACAGGTCGATCACCGCGCCGTACTCGTTCTTGCCGATGGTGCCGTCGATGTAGCCCGTGGTCAGCCCGGCACGGCCGAAGCCGCGCAGCAGGCCGTCGCGCACGGCGGTGTGCTGGAAGAACACCACGACGGGCAGGTCGCCGGAGGCGCGGAGGCCGACGACGTGCGGTATCGTGACGCTCAGCTTGGCGACGCCTAGGATGTGCCGCGCACGGGATATGTCCTTGTCACGCGCCTCCTCGCCGTTCTCCAGCATGTCCGCCAGCCGCAGTTGGCGCTCGGGCGTCATCCACGAGGCGAGAGCCCAGTTCGCGGCGTCCAGGGCGTCGCTCGGCAGGACGACCCTGTGGTGCCGGATGTCCAGCGCCGGCAGGGTAATGCCGGCGGACTCCAGGGTCCGCCGCAGCACGAACGGCTTCAGGCGGAGCGACAGATCCGCCTCATTGCGGACGCCGATCGCGCGGAAGCCGTTCCTGTCGGGAATCCAGCTTGCGTATGCGAGGCCGAAGTCCCACGCCGCCGGCGGCATCCCCATCTGCCGGCGCACGGGGCCGTACAGGGCCGGGTAGAGGTCCATGGAGGAATTTACGACGGGGTCGCCATCCAAGAGCCAAACGTTCTCCGCGAACATCCACAGCCCGTCGTCGCCAAGGAGATTGCAGGTGCGCTTGGCCTCGAAACGGCGGAACTCGGACGACTCGTCCACCACCAGCAGGTCCCACCTGCCGCCGGCGCCGGTCCACAGGGCCGAGGCCGACTGCTGGGTGGACAGCGACGCATGGGAGGCGATGGTCCAGCCGTCGCCGGAGCCATTGAGGTAGGGTCCGTCTGATCCCTCGACCACGGTGACCGGAGGGGTCGTACCCTGCCACCACAGGCCAATCTCGCGCTCCCATGCGCGGCGGACGCCGGCCGGGCACAGGACCAGGATGCGACGAAAACCTTTCGTCTGCGCGGCGCGGATCACGGTGGCGGTCTTGCCGGTGCCGGCCTCGTCGTAGAGCATGGCGGTGCTTCGGTCGGCGAGGAAAGAGACGCCGGCGACCTGGTGCGGCATCAGGTTCAAGACACGTCCTCGAAACGACGACATGCCTTGACCAGTACGACGTTGCCGACGACGGGTTTTATGACCAGCGGCATATGTCCGCTTATCTCCACGACGCCGTCGCGCACCGCCACGGTTATGCGATGATCTCCCTCGCCAAACCGCACGCGTGCGTGATCGTCCAGCGGAGTTTCTACGTCGGTTACGATGTCGTGCACTGCGATTTTCATAATTCGTCCAGTACCACGATCTGGTAATCGACTTGCCCGCTCTGAAACAGTTTGTTAGCATCGACGTAGGCCACGGCCTCGTCGCGGTTCGCGAACACGGCCACACTGACGCCGCAGTCCATTACAACTTCTACCGAGCGCAGGGTCCTCTTCCCTGCCAGTCCGTGCCCAGTGTTCAATCCGCGCCCACTCCTCGGTCGTCAAAAACGGAGTGGTGTGTCCGTTCGGCGCAACGGCATGGCCCTTCCGATGGCTGAAGATGTGCGCGATCATATCCGGCACCGACATCTTGTCGCAGTCGTTCGGCGGCGACCACTCGGGGTGCCTGCGCAGGAGCACGTCGCCGGGACCGGCCATGAACTCACCAAGGGTGCGGCACGAGTCGTCCAGCAGTTCATTCAACTCCGCCTGCTCCATCTCTTCCGGCGTCAGGCGTATCGCGCCGCCTGCGGCAAGGCAGTGACGACCGTCGCAGGGACCCGGACGTTCGCAACTGTCAAACAGGCAAGGCTCTTTACGAGTTGGCGGCCAATCGTCAGTCATGCCGCCAGTTTCCCGCTGTTCAACGTCATCGCGCCGTACAGCGCGACCAACGCCGACTCGCTCCGGCCGTCATCCTTGACGCGCTTGAACTTTTCACTAAACGCTGGGAACTGCTGGCTCGCGCGCATCCGCGCCGCATCCTTGCCGGTCGGACAGGAGACGGCGCGCTTCCACGTGACGGCCGGCACGAGCGTCAGCCCGATCCCCTTCGCGAGCAGCGCCATCTCGATCAGCCCGCCGCCCCTTCCGTAGGACAGCATCGAGGCCGCGCCCATGGTCCGGCGCACGCCGGTCTTCGGGTCCACCTTCGCGGGCATGCCGACGAGGCGCTCCATGAACGCCACGGCGTTGCCGCCGTCAAAGCCGTCCAGTAGGTCCCAGATGCCGGAGGCGGACACGACGTTGCCGGTGGCCTTAGTAGAAACTACCTTTCCTGCCGCCCTGCGCCGGCCCCTGGTGGCCGCGCCGACGGCCTTCTCGATCCTGTCGGTGGGCATGTCCTGCACGTCCTGCAGAGTGCCGTCGTCGGACAGGAACGCGAACGCGCCGGCGATGCCGGGGTCGATGCCGATGACGATCATGGTGCAGTCGCTCGCGGCATGACACAGGCACCACTGTTGCTGTAGGGTAGCCACGTCCCACCGTGCAAGACACAGTTTTGCGTAGCCTCGTAGTACTGCTGGTTCGACCTCATGCAGCCGTACGTCATCGCCGCAACGATCATGGCGCAGCACAGCGTCATACCGATCGAGCCGATGATCGCTTCCCACTTGTACTTCACGTCGATATCCGCATGCCCTTCGCCGGCCCGCACTTCGGGCAGGCCGCGTCGGGGCCGGCCACGACCGAGCCGCAGTCGCCGCACCACCACGTCTCGGCAGGGGCGGCCGGACGGGCAGCCAGCGTCTCCCGGATACGGACCAGGGCCGCCTGCGCCTTCATGGCGAGGCCGTCCGGCCGATGGCCGGTCAGGTCGTCCAACCCCTGGATCGCCGCCACCAGGGTGGCAAAATCGGCTGCATGATCGGTCACAACTGCGGCTCCTCCACCGGTGGCTCGATGACCGTCACCGGGAAGCCGCCGTGCACGGCGATGTCCTGCATGGTGCAGCGCACCTTCCGGTAGCGGCCGTCGGCGAAGTGGACGATCACGCCGGAGGCGTCCAGCGCCGGGGCGAAGAACTCGACAAGGTCGAGGTTGACGAAGATCGGGCCGCCGTCGTCGCCGGTAAAAGACAGCCAGTTCATGCCAAACTCTCCAAATACGCAATCCGTGCCGCCGTGTTGGCCCGCCCCTCGGGCGACAGCCAGTCCTCGCGCAGCGACGACCACAGCGTCGCGATCTCGTCCGAGTGGTCGGTCGGGCTGGCCCTACGGTTGTAGTCGTTGCGCTGACGCTGCTGTTCGATACTGTTGCGGATCATGCGGGTCACTTTGGCGGCTCCAGGGGTCCGGGACCCCAAAAGAAGTTTTCGATCGACTGGCTCTTGGAAACGCCGGAGACATGCACCCGCATGTTGCCGTCGATATCGTTCACGAACACATCCACGACCTCCCAGGTACCAATGGCGGGCAACTCTCCGTCGTCCTGGGTACCTTCGTCGGCAATGCGCCACTGTGCCCAGTAAAAGCCGTGTTTCGCCGGTGCAGGACTATGATTCACGCCTGCGGCTCCTTGGTGAAGTCCACCGCCGTCACCTCGCCGCCGGTCGCCCTGGAGATGGCATCCGTGATGTCCAGCGACGGGCGCTTGCGCCACGACAGCAGCTCGGTCAGGTAGCCCTGGCTGACGCCGGAGCGCTCGGAGAACTCCGCCTGGGTCAGGCCGTGCTCGAACAGCCAGCGCTTTAGCGGGTGGATGGGCGGGCGGGGAAGGGCCACGGGGTAATAGCCTCGCGATGTGCGTTCCATGGGCCGGTTTATAGCAGCGAAGAAATTACGTTGCAAGCGGTAAATTAAGTTGACGAGGATAAAGGCGACGGGTAGGGTGTCGGACATGGAAAAGGACACCACCTGACATGCCAACAGGCTACACCGCCGCCGTTCAGGACGGCGCAATCACCGACCTGCGCATCTTCGCCTTGCGCTGCGCGCGGGCCTTCGGCCCGCTGATATCCATGCGCGACGACGCGCTCGACGCGCCGATCCCGGAGAGGCTGTACCCCGACATCACACGGGACGACGAGGCCATCGCATACAGCACGGGGCGGCTGGCAGAGTTGGAGGCGATGTCGGTCGCCGAGTGCGACGCGGCGGCGAAGAAGGACTACGCGGACAGGACGGACGCTTGGAACCAGCGCCGCAGGACAGCCGAGGAGCATCGATCGCGCTACGAGGCCATGCTGGACAAGGTGCGCGCGTGGTCGCCACCGGAGGCGATCGAACCCCTGCGCGACTTCATGGCGAAGCAGTTGCTGGATTCCATTCGGTACGACTGCGAACGCGACACGAGGTTCGACCCTCCCCCGCATATGGTCGCGGGCGAGGACTGGCGAGCCGAAGGGATCAGCGCAATGCGGAACAACCTTGCGGCGGCGACCAGGTACCGCGACGAAGAGATCGCACGGACCGCCGAGCGCAATCTGTGGCTCGACGCCCTGCGCACATCCCTGGTGACTACGCCGTGAGCGACATCTCCGACCCGCTGCGATCGAACGCCTCGGTGCTCGCGGCGATGCAGGCGGACACGCCGCTGTCGCGCGCCCGCGCCGCGTTCAGCGCCGAACGTGCGCGGATCGAGCAGGCGTGCGCCCGGCGGCGCATGCCCGACATCTACGACCTGCGGCGCATGGAATTCGAGGCGGTGAGGCGGATCGCCAGGGCGCTGGGGGTCGAGACATGAGGAACGGCTTCGTGACCCTCATTCGCAGCCCGCAAGCCCCGGCGTTCAGGCCGGGGTTAGGGCGTCTTGCTTCCTTTCGCGGAGCACATAAGATGCGACGTATTGGAGGTCCAAACTCCGATCTAGGGCTGGACGAGCCCGAAGTTAAAGCCTGTCGAGATCCAGTGAGTCCTGTGGGGTTTGGGCGTTCGGAGTTGTCGGCTCCGGTAAAAGCCCCATTGCGAAAGCGTGCGGGCGACAAACCCCATGGGCAGGATCGGTGAAGCAGGAAGCGCCCAGGCAACTGGGAACCCTCGGCATTCATGCCGGGGAGCATGTCAGGCTGAACGACTACATAATCGTCCACGCCCGAGCGAAAGCCGTCGCGGTCCGCAAGCGAACGGAATTCAATGGCGAGTGGACCTGGCTGCCGCGGGCGATGTGCCAGGATGGCGAGACCCTGGAGTTGGGCGACGCCGACCTGTCGGTCCGCGAGGGCATGGCCGAGGAGAAGGGGCTCGACTGGCGATGATCGAACTGATCTACAAGGGCACCGACTTCCCGCAACTGATCGGCAAGAAGGCGCTGTTGTCCCAAGTGCAGGGCGACTTCGTCTTCGTCCAGTTCAACGACCTCGACACAAAAGGCTTCGCCTTCGGCCAGCACATGTTCCGCGCGTCGGACTTCGACCCGGTGCCGGAAGTGGACTGGCGATGACCGACACCGTCCGCCCCGGCGACATGGTGGTCACTACGCGAGGCCGCATGGGCGTCCTGTGGCGGATGCGTCCCGGCAACACGCGGGACGCCGCCGTCGTCTACGACGCGTCCGGCACGCATCGGTCCTATCGGTCGCGCAGCCTGCGACGGGCCACGGTGGCCGAGATCAAGGCCGCCGAGCTGTGGGGCGTCGGCTGCGCGGCAGCGAGTGACCAGGGCGACGGGACGTGAACGCCGCCGCCTACCGCACCTACCACGTCCTCCGCCGCTGGTGGCGCTTCGGCTACCTGACCTTTGACCTGCCGCTCGGGCGCAGCCGCACCCTGCGCGTCAACGCCGCGTGGCGCGAGCATAAGATCCTGGAAAACGGCCCCCGCGCCTACCTGAGCGTCGGCGTCGGCACCGGGACCGACAGCTACTCGGCGCTGCTGCAGCTCTACCGCACCGGCGGCGACCTGCCGGCGCACACCGACTGCGAGGGGTCCAACAGGATCGTCTGGTTCCTGCTGTGGCGCGCGACCGAGGGCGGGGATCTCGTCGTGGACGGGCCGGTGCGCCCGTACCTGGGCGGGCGGATAAAGACGTTTGATGGTGGCACCACCTTCCACTCGGTCACCAGGATCACCAGGGGCCGGCGCGTCAGCCTGATCCTCCAGCACGGCAGCGGCGGCTGCAGATGAAGCCGCCCGAGGACTTCGACCTGTTCGAGTCCGTCGTCACCGACAGCGAGGCGCCGGCGGTGGTCATGATCGACCGCGCGCTGGCCCGCGACCTGATCGCCTACGTGCTCCACCTGGAGCGGTGTGTGCGCGACGAGGGCTGGTTCTGGTGAGGCCAAGATAGGACGTAGCCGAACCGGCTGCGCCGGAGCACGCTGCCGCGGCAACCAAGGACGACAACCGATGCCTCGACCATCCCCGCCAAAAGGCACCCTGAACTACATCGCGGAAGCCCGGCGCAGGGGCGACGAGACAAAAGTAATCGCCCGCGAAATCGGCATGACCCCGCCGCAGGTGACTTGGTACCTCAGGGTGATGGGCATCCAAAAACCCATCAACAGGCCGCAGGTCATGCACGTACGGAACATCGCGGACGACCTGGAGCAGGCCAAGAAAACCGCCGCGGCGATCCTCCGCCACGAGATCGGCGCGGCAAGGGCCGAGGCGGAGCGAGTGCCCGCGTACAAGCCGGGACCGCTCGAATGGTGACGCCGATCGCATGGGAGTTGAGGCAGGCGCGATACGCGCTGCGACGGACGGAGCACGTGCTGGCGTACTGGCTGTCGCTGACGCCGGAGCGGATCGCCGAGGCGCACAGCCGGGGGCGGCCGGTGCCGGAGGCGATAGCGGAGCTGCGCCAGCGGGCGGCGGAGCAGCGGGAATTGCTGGCGCGGCTGGAAAAAATAATTTGAAACTACAAACCCCGCGAAAAAATTTGCACCCTCCCGCGGCTAATGTTTCGATAAAACAACTATACAGAATCATAACGAAAACGAGGCAGCGGTGGTGTACTACGAGTTGATCGAAGAGCCGGAACTCGCGACCAGGACCGTCGCCATCGAGCGCGCCGTGCGCATCCTGCGCGGCGAATATGTCGCGACCGTACCTGCGGGGCTGATCCCGCCCTGGTACGGCCCGGACGCCACCGCCGCCGATGTCGCCGCCATATGGCTGCGGATGTGGCAGCGCATGGCGCCGTCGCCGGGGGACCGCGACTTCGCGTTCTACCAGGCCGGCGCGATCGGCTGGTCATCCAGACCGTAGCGCAACGGAGCAGGCTTGTACTTTCTGACGTGCAAGCGCACGGTGCCGGCGACAGGCGAGGGAGGACGTGATGCCGCGTGATGTCGTCGAACCGGCCACCACGGCACTGTCCTGGCAGAACCGTCTCGACAACTACAAGCGTGAAACACGCTTGCCCCAAAGCATGTTCGTGGCCGAGGACGGCCGCGTCGCCGGCACCTGGATCATGGGAAACTCCTACAAAGTGCGTTCTGGCCTGTACGGAGGTTATCCAGACGGCTTCCTTAAGCGGCTCGGCGCATTGTTCCCGGACCGGCGGCGGGTCCTCCACCTGTTCTCCGGCATGGTGGACCTCGCGAAGATGCCGGGCGACACCGTCGACATCGACGCCGCCATGAACCCAACCTGGATGGACGACGCCCAGACTCTGGAGCACGTGCCGGTCGAAGACTACGACCTGATCGTCGCCGACCCGCCCTACAGCGCAAGCGACGCGGAACGCTACGGCACGACGATAGTCAAGCGTAACCGCGTGGTGAAGGCGCTGGCACCGCGCATGATGGTCGGGGCGCGACTGGCATGGCTCGATCAGACGCTGCCCATGTACGCCAGCCGTTATTTTGAGCTAGAGGCGGTGATCGGCATCGTCAAATCCACAAATCACCGGTTTCGTGTTTTAACGATATTCCGCTGCTGCAGGGGCGAGCGCTGATGCCGCGCGACAACACCGAGCCGCCTGCGGCCCTCGGCACGTGGCACCTTGAACAAGGTGACTGTGTTGAAGTCATGAAGCGTTGGGCCGAGGAAGGCGTGCAGGTCAGTGCGATCGTAACAGACCCTCCGTTTCACCTCACTAGCGTCGTGAAGCGATTCGGCAATATGACTGCCGACACCAAGGGCATCGTCGCCGAACGCACCCGCACGCGCGCCGACGGCGCCGCACGGCTGGCCGCCGGCATGATGGGAATGTTGTGGGACGGCAACGAAGAAGGCAAGTTGCCGGTCGCCTTCGATCCGGCTACCTGGGTCGCCGCACTGGCCCTCCTGAAGCCCGGAGGCCGATTGGCGGCCTTCGGCTCGACCAGAACCCACCACCGCATGGTGTGCGCCATCGAGGACGCCGGCTTCGAGATCGAGGACACCATCGTCTGGTGCTTCGGCCAGGGCCTCGTGCTGCGCCGGAGCCGGCTGAACCCCGGCTGGTCGCCGATCGTGCTGGCCAGGGCACCTGGGCCGGTGCTGGACCTCGGGATCGAGGCGTGCCGGGTGCCGCACCGGACGGTCGCCGACGGCAACCTCGCGCTGAACCCGCACCTGCGCGACCACATCAACGGCGGCAACGGCGGGATCGCCACGCTGCGCGAGACGGAGCGCCGCGTCGTGACGCCAAGCCGGACCGGAAGGTGGCCGAAGAACCTCGTGACTTCAGGCGAAATCGACCATCTCTTTCCGTCGGCACCGGGCCAGATCGCCGCGGAACGCCGCGATGACGGCAACAAGTCCAACCAGGGCGTCTACGGCGCGATGAAGCGCGCAGGCCACACCGACGGCCAGCCACGACCCGACAACGGCCGCACGGGCGAGGCCACCGCCCAGACGCGCTACGCCGACCGCGGCGGCACCAACTTCGCGGCCACGCCTGGGGAGCGCCGGCACGACACGGGGTCGGCCGCTCGGTTCTTCAACGCCTGCCCGTACACGGAGGAGGACGAGGCCGACCTGATCCTGACCTATCAGGCCAAGATCAGGTCGGCCGACAAGGTGTACAGGTGCATGGTGTGCGACAGACCCATTGCAAATGAAGAGATGAAGGATCATCGCCATGCGATGATGGACTGGCGGCATGTCGTTGCACATCCGACACAGAAGTCGTTATCACTTTTGAAATGGATTTTGCTACTTATAGCGAAACCGGGCGATGTGATATTAGACCCTTTTTGCGGAACTGCAACAACTCTAAAGGCCGCCGTGCGAGAAGGCATGGATGCCTTGGGTATCGAGCAGTCAGGTGAATATTGCAGTGCCGCAAGATTTAGAATGTCGAGGCTGTAATGCCGCGCGACGACACCCACGTACCAAAACTTAAAATCCTCGATCTGTTCAGCGGCATAGGGGGCCTGAGCCTTGGACTTGAACAAACCAATGGCTTCGAGACCGTCGCCTTCTGCGAGCCTGACCCTTACGCATGCCGCGTCCTGGCCCGGCACTGGCCTCACGTGCCGATTTACGGCGACGTGCGACGACTTGGCGTCGCTGACCTCGTCCGTGACGGCGTTCCGTACCCTGATATCATCTGTGGAGGCTTCCCCTGTACCGACATCTCGGCCGCAGGACGAGGAGCCGGCCTCGGCGGCAAGAACAGTGGACTCTGGTACGAAATGCTCCGCATCGTCGGCGAGTGCTGCGACGTTGCCCGCGCCGAAGGCGCCCCGCCGCCGTGGGTCCTCATCGAAAACGTCCCCGTCCTGCGCTCTCGCGGACTGGAGGTCGTCCTCGGCGGCCTCATGGAGGTCGGGCTCGATGCGGAGTGGAATCTTATACCGGCAAGCGCCGTTGGCGCTCCCCACCGGCGGGATCGCATCTGGATCGTCGCATATCCGGCCAGAGACGAACTGGCCTACCCCCGCGGTCCAGGACGCCCACGGCCGGGACAGGCACAACCAGAAGAATGGCGGGGTGATCCTGTCCCTCCTGGGGCAGGCCCGGCAGTGGCCGACGCCCTCGGTGGGGGACGCGACAGGGTCGCGTATCGTGCCGCCGGGCACGACAGCGACGGGGCAGAGACCGGACGGCAGGAAGGCCCAGATCGGCCTCAACACGGCGGTCAGGATGGACCAGGAGAGGCTGTGGCCGACGCCACGAGCCAACAGTGGCAACGGGGCCAAGCAGGCCCCTGGGGCGCAGGGCGGAGTGAACCTGCAGACGGCTGTGGCGATGGTCGAGACGTGGCCGACGCCGACCTCGACCCTCGGCTCCAACGGTGGTCGGGTCACCCCGACCAAGGGCCGCGAGGGCGGGACGCTGATCGAGGCGTTGAGTGCGCGAACCGCCTTCGCGACGCCTACGGCACGCGACTGGCGCAGCGGCAAGGCGTCGGAGGCTACGCACTCCCGGAACGCCCGGCCACTGTCGGAGCAGGTGGGCGGCCACCTGAACCCTGGATTCGTGGAGTGGATGATGCAGTTCCCCAAGGACTGGACGGTGGTCGATTAGACATCCGCCTCCGGCCCGACCTCGACTGGTGGGCATCCGAGTGGCCCGACACGCCGCGGATCGCCACGGGCGTGAAGAACCGGATCGACCGGCTGCGCTGCCTCGGCAACAGCGTCGTGCCACAAATACCGTTCCTGTTGGGCGAGGCCGTATTACGGGCGAAAGGATTGCGTGACTGATGGTTGAGTTGACCGACGAGCAGAAGGCCGTGGCGGAGATGCGCCGGCAGATCGCCGACGCCCTCAAATCATACATCGGCAGCAACGCCGGACCGGTCACGACCGATGCCGCCAAGGCCCTGATCCGGCGCGTGCTGGACAACGTGGACCTGCCGGCGTCGATCGAGCATGTAGAAGTAGAAACTTCACTCGACCCGGACGACCGGACCAGGATGCACGTCAGACTGACGGCGCTGACGCCGCTCGGGGAGGCGATCATACGCCGCGTCGAGCGCATGCAACAAGGCGATACGTAATGGTCGAACTGACGGACGAACAGGAGGCCGTGGCCGAGGCGGCGCTGGACTTTGTCAAGCGCGGCCAAACTCAGGACGGCCGGCGGTGGTTCAGTTTTGAATCGCTCGCCGGTTGCGGCAAGACGGTCGTGCTCATGGAACTCGCCCGTCGTCTGCCGCGCGCGACGCTCGCCGCGCTCTACGGCAAGGCTGCGAGCAACCTGGCGATCAAGAGCGGCCTCGCCGCCACGACCATCCATTCCGCCATCTACACGCTGCGTGACGAGGACATCGACGAGCGCGGCAGGCGAGAACTGTTCTTCGACCGGGCCATCTCCGATGGCGCGCTGCGGCGCAGGGTGTTCCTGATCGACGAGCTGGGCGTGATCGACGAGACCGTCGGCGCCGACCTGATGCGGACGGGGGCGCTGGTCATCGCCGCCGGGGATCCGGGGCAGCTGCCGCCCGTGAAGGGTGGACGATACTTCGTCCGGCCGGAGGGGCCGGACGCGGTCCTGAAGACGGTCCACAGGCAAGCCTGGGACAGCGGCATCATCCGGCAGGCATGGCGGATCAGGACCACGGGACAGTACGGGTCCGACGGACCGGAGATGCAGGTCGTCGGTCATGTGACCGGCGAGATGATTCGCGAGGCGAATATGATCCTCTGTTGGCGCAACACGACCAGGAGGTCGCTGATCGGGCTCAAGAGAGCATGGCTTGGGCTGCCCGAAGGCCGCCTCGCAGCTGGCGAGCCGGTCATGTGCCTGCTGAACCAGCACGAGTTGAACATCATGAACGGCCAAGTGGTGGAGTTGGCGGCCGACTACGAGGCCGGAGGCGCGATGACCGTGAGAGTCGGGGAACGGACGGTGGAATTGGACGAGGTCTGGGTCGAGGGCATCGACCAGGGCGAGCCGTGGGGACAACGAGGCGTTGTCCCGTTCGCGAGCGGGTGGGCCAGCACCGTGCACAAGGCGATCGGCAGCGAGTACGACTCGGTGATCGTCAGCGACGAGTATTCGCGACCCGAGCACCGGCGCGAGTGGATCTACACGGCGTGTACGAGAGGGGCCAAGCAGTGCATTGTGCTGCGATAGGCTACCGGCTGAACGACCACATGCCGATGATCCCGCCGTCGCCGTCGCGCAGATAGCCCGTGTCGCCCTCGACAAGCCGCCCGTCGTTCCGCAGGTCGGTGCCGAGGCGCACCAGCGCCGTCGCCAGCGACTCGGTAAAGCCGTAGGCGTCTTCGTCCACGTCGTCGCGGCGAACCTCCAGCAGGAAGCGCACGCTCATGGCACGGACTCCAGCGACCGCAGCACCAGCGCGTCGATGACCGAGGGGTCGTCGATCCTCTTCGAGGCCGCCAGGTCCAGGGCGTCGTCGGGCGAGAGCGAGGCTATGACCTTTGCTGTGATCTCGGGACTTCGCGCGAGGCCCAACTGCGTCACCGCCCGCAGCAGGGCAGCCGGGAGGGTATGACCATTCGATGGCGATGTCGGCGGTACCGGCGCCGACACGGCCCGCAGGCGCAGCGTATGCTCGGCGGGCGTGAGGGGACCAGGACCGGCGCCGTTGGCGTCGCGCTGGGCCTTCCACTCCTCGAACGTGCGGTGGGGCGGCGGCAGCGCGGCGATCCGGTCGAGGGCCTCCTCGGCCCATCGGGCGCGGCCGGCGGTGTCCAAAGCGAGATATGCGTCGCGCAGCTTGCAGCGCAGCTGCGCCCGCAGCGCGCGATCCTCGATGCGGCCATGGTCGTCCACGTCCGTCTCGATGAACTCTATCGCAGGCCGGGCCAGCCGGCGGAGATGGACGTTGAGTTGTGCAAGGCTGTCGAAGGCGATACCGCTGCCGAGGGTATAGAAGTGGTTTATGAACTCCTGCACCCAGGGCAGGTCCGGGGACAATCGAGGCTGCAGGTCGTGGAAGGCCGATATCAGCAGCCGCGTCTCCGGCTCCGTCGGACCCCACGCGTACCGGTCGCGGCCGATCTCGAACTTGCGTGCCATTATGTTTGACTCCTGTTGGTTGTCTAATTGCATGTCGTGGTGCTGCCGTACTCGGGGTGGCCGAATATGTTGGGGGTGGTGCGGCACGTGTGGTTGTTGGGCGTCGTCGTGATCGAGCCCCACTGGGGCTGGCCCATGATCGCGGGGTTGGTGGTGAAGACGCCCTGGGGCGTTCGGGTCGTGGATCCGTACTCGGGATGGAAGGGCACGTTCGGCGTGGTGGTGAAGGTCTGCGCGGCGACAGGAGCCGCCAGCAGCGGGAAAACGACTAGGATGATTTTCATCGCGGCGGCTCCGGCAGGGGGCACCACATGGTCCACCTCGGCACGTCGAACGCGAACTGGCCGCCCACGAGTTCCAAGATGGAGTTCATCGTCCGCCGCCGACTGCACACAGCCATGCAGGACTTGCGGTCCGGCGTATAGACGAGGAAGTCGCCGACAGGTGGCGCAGTCTCCCGAGGCTGCCACCCGGTCATGGCCCGTCCTCCAATTTTAGGTAGGCCGCCTCCATCGCCGCATCGAGCGACATGCCGGCGTCGACGAGTTCGGCGGCGGTGAACGGAGTGAGCCTGTGCGCAGCACCGATGTCGCAGGCGCGCTCCTCAAAGGCATCGTCCAGCCAGGAATCGAAGGACTGGGTCGGGACGGCCGACGGCCGACGACGATCGTCCTGATCGAATTCGCACGCTTCCATCTCGCGCCACTCAAAGTCTGTGTAGGTGCCCATCAGTCGTCTCCCATCGCGTCAAGCGCGGCTTCCATGGCGCGGTCGTAGTTGGCCTCGAACCACCGGTCCAGGCCGGTCCGCTCGGCGGCGGTCAGGGGCCACGGTGAATCGTCGGACGGGGTCGGCGGGTCGAAGGCGATCCCGGTGACGACGAAGTCGGCCTCGGCAGGATTCTCGGGCTGCAGCCAGGTCCGGGGGCTGCCGGGGGTGAACGAGGTCACGTCGAAGGAGACGACCACGTCGAAGTCGGCGAGGTCGCCAGTAATGTTGGATCGGATGAGGGTGGTGCAGAGGAAGAGGCTGGAGGGGAGGCGGGTGGAACGGCGACGGATGGTGGAAAGCATCTGTTTGAATCCTGTTTGGTTGACAGGACCGTTGTAGCGGGAAGAAAGAGTGATGTCAAGAAAATTGTCAGGAGGACGAAACAGCCAGGATGTCCCTCTCGGCGGGAGTCAGAAG
>Ga0210407_10000562_pt1 | contig 41165 bp, 41 predicted proteins | sample IncBWC27MmetaG_FD_150860 | JGI IMG/M metagenome (GOLD analysis project Ga0210407, IMG submission 150860) | Forest soil microbial communities from Barre Woods Harvard Forest LTER site, Petersham, Massachusetts, United States - Inc-BW-C-27-M | ecosystem: Environmental > Terrestrial > Soil >...
TATCCCGGTCGGCACCGTCGCAATGGCGTTGCCGCTGACCTGGCACATCGCGGCGATCGCCGGCTGGGTGGCGCAGAACGTGACGACGATCTTCGAGAATATCGGCGTCGTGCAGGAGGGCATGCGGTCGATCGCCGTACCGCGCCAGATGCCGGACCGGCCGGGTGCCTTGGCCTTGCAGGTCGAGCGCGGGACCGTGCGTTTCGAGGACGTGCGCTTCGGGTACGGGACAGCCAGGGGCGTCCTTCACGGCATCGACCTTACCGTTGCACCGGGCGAGCGGGTCGGCCTCGTCGGGCGCTCGGGCGCCGGCAAATCGACCTTGGTCAATCTGCTGTTGCGGTTTTACGAGATCGAGGCCGGCCGCATCCTGATCGACGAGCAAGACATCGCCCTCGTCACCCAGGAAAGCCTGCGCGCCCACATCGCGATGGTGACCCAGGACACCTCGCTGCTGCATCGCTCGATTCGCGACAACATCCGCTATGGCAGGCTGCAGGCGAGCGAGTGGGAGGTGCGGCGCGCCGCGGCGCAGGCCCATGCCCTCGAATTCGTCGAGGGGCTCGAGGATTGGTATGGGCGCCGCGGCTTCGACGCGCATGTCGGCGAGCGCGGGGTCAAGCTGTCGGGCGGTCAGCGGCAACGCATCGCGCTGGCTCGGGTGATCCTCAAGGATGCCCCGATCCTGGTGCTCGACGAGGCGACCTCGTCGCTCGATTCCGAGGTCGAGGCGGCGATCCAGGAGCAGCTCGACAGTCTGATGCGCGGGCGCACGGTCATCGCGATCGCCCACCGGCTCTCGACAATCGCGCGCATGGACCGGCTGATCGTGCTCGATCAGGGCCGGATCGTCGAGGAAGGCACCCACGCCCAACTGCTCGCCCGCGGTGGCACCTATGCGCGGCTGTGGCAGCACCAGTCCGGCGGGTTTCACGACCTCGGTGCGACGATCCCACTCGACGCGGCCGATGCGGCCGAATAAGCGAGGCTGTCGCGGAAGAACGACCGGAAAATCGCCATATATGGCGGGCAAAAACTAGCAGATGGGCGAACCGGCGATCAGACGCATGAACCTTCGGTTCCGCCGACATACTCAGGCGCGAGGGTGACCATTGGATCACCGACCTGGTTCGCGGGCGAGACGCGACCATTCGTCTCGCCTCGGTCGATTTGCGGATCGCCATGCCGGAGCTCTGCGAAGGGATCGATATCGATGCGGTCGATGCAGGTTAGGAAGCTGCGCTCGCTGCCCTTAAGAACCCGCCCCGAGTGATCGACCGGCTCTATTCCCGGACGCTGGCCATGGCCGCCCATCGTCACGCGATGGCGGCAATGGCGCTGATTTCCTTCGCCGAGAGCTCATTCTTTCCGCTGCCGCCGGATTTCCTGCTGGTGCCGATGACCCTGGCGCAGCCGCGCCGGGCTTGGCTGATCGCCGCGATCTGTACGATTACTTCGGTGGTCGGCGGGTACCTCGGATACGCGATCGGCTATTATCTGTTCGACGCCATCGGACAGCCGGTGCTCGAATTTTATCACGCGATGGACAAATACCGGGCCTTCAGCGCGGCCTTTGCCGAATGGGGCGTGTGGATCATCATCATCAAGGGACTGACACCGATCCCCTTCAAGCTCGTCACGATCGCCAGCGGCGCGGCGCAATTCGACCTGGTAAGCTTCACCATCGCATCACTCGTCTCGCGCAGTTTGCGGTTTTTCCCGCTCGCCGCCCTGTTGTGGCGGTTCGGCGAGCCTATCCGCGACTTTATCGAGCGCCGGCTGATGCTGGTTACTACTATGGTCGCGGCGGCGCTCGTCGGCGGCTTTGTCGTGCTACGCTATCTGTAGGATCATGGGAGCCGAACCCGTCCGCTTTCCAATTTTTGTTCTGGCCGCGAGTGTTGCGGTGCTCGGCGGAGCGCTGATGTCGCAATATTGGGGCGGGCTCGCTCCCTGCGAGCTCTGCGTGCTGCAGCGTTGGCCCTGGGTCGTGTCAATCGTTATCTCGGCGATCGCGATAAGGGTCTCTGGCCGATTGGCCCTGTCTTGGGTTGCGTTGACACTTGCCGCTGTCTTTGCCGTCAGCGGTGCGCTCGCCTTTTATCATGTCGGCGTCGAGCGTCATTGGTTCGCCGGTCCCACCGCCTGCACCGGAGCTGCTACCGCGGCTGACACCGTCGAGGCATTGAAGGCACGCATCCTTGGCCAGATGCCGGTGCGCTGTGACGAGCCCGCGTGGTCGCTGTGGGGCATTTCGCTCGCCGGATGGAACCTGCTCGGCTCCTTGGTGATGGGCGGGATTTGTCTTGCCGCCTTTTCGCGGCTTCGCCGGCCTTCCCTGCGGGGCGCAATGCGCCGAGGGATGGCATGAGCGAAGGCCGCCCGCACCGCTTGCCCGGCGACCGCGAGCCGGCCGAGGAGATCGCGCGCATGCTGCGGGTCGACCACGCCGGCGAGTACGGGGCGACGAGGATCTATGAAGGTCAGCTCGATGTGCTCGGACGCAGCCGCGGCGCCGGCGAGATCCGCCGGATGGCAGAGACCGAAAAACGCCATCTCTCGCGGTTCGACACGTTATTGCGTGAGCGGCGCGTGCGGCCCACGCTCCTCCACCCATTGTGGACCGTTGCCGGATATGCGGTCGGCGCGGCGACGTCGCTGCTTGGCGAGCATGCTGCGATGGCCTGCACGGTTGCAGTCGAGGAGGTCATCGACGATCATTACCGGAAACAAGCCGAGTATCTCGTCGACGCCGATCCTGAACTTCGGGAAGCGATCCTCGACTTTCGCGGCGACGAGATCGCGCATCGCGAGGTGGCGATGGCGCATGGCGCCGAGGATGTCCTCGGCTATGAGATGATCAGCGCGGCGATCAAGGCCGGCTCGCGTCTGGCGATCTGGCTGTCTACCCGGCTTTAGGCTTAGACGCGGACCGCTGCTTCAAAAGGCATAGCGCCGCAGCCCGCCATCGACCGGAATGACGGCGCCATTGATGTAATGGGCGAGTGGCGAGGCGAGGAAGACGGCCAGCACGGCGAGATCTTCGGGCTCTCCGTAGGCCCCCGCCGGGATCTCTGCCGCGGCATGGGTCTTGCGATACTCTTCGGGGTAGTTGCGCCGGATCTGCTCGCTCATGATCCGCCCGGGCGGAATCGAGTTAACGGTGATCCCATATCGCCCGACATCGCGCGACAGCCCCTTGGCCCACGCGTGAACTGCCGCCTTGGCGGAAAAGGCGGCGTTGAGCCGGTCGGGTTCCGATTTGCCGGTGATGTTGATGATGCGGCCCCAGCGGCGCTCGATCATTTGCGGCAGCAGAGCATGCGTAATCTGGCGTTGCCGGGTGAAGTTGAGTGTGATCGCTTCCTCCCACCGCTCCTCCGGCGCATCGAGCGGCAACGGGCGGCTACCCCCGGCGCAGTTGACCAGAATGTCGACATGGCCGAGCCCTGAGAGCGCGCCGTCGCGCAATCTGCTTGCAGCGTCCGCCGCAACTATGTCCTGGGTGATCAGCATCGGGCGCGGCCCTTGCCTCCGTTCGATCTCGCTCGCCAGTTCGTCGAGCAGATGAGTGCGGCGCGCCACCGCTGCGACCTGAACGCCTTCGCCAGCCAACCCCTTCGCGATGGCGCGACCAATCCCCATGCTCGCTCCCGTAACGAGCGCGGTCTTTCCGACGAGCTGCAGATCCATGATCTCTCCTCTAAACGTCGCGCCGAGCTGATCAACCGGCGTACCCGGGTGCTCACGTGGAAACCGACCAGAACCCGGAACCCTAACTGCAGTAGTACTGCAACCGGTGCGGGGCAGCGCATCACCTTCTCACAAACCTGCCCAAAAGGACGGCGGACTGACGCCCTGAGGGTTATGCAACAAGCTGTGCAGCCCAAGCTGCTGGCCGCAGAGGGACCGACCGATCATGAAACCTTCACCTGACGTCAGCCTTCCGTGAGGCTGCCGATCGGAATTCGCGCCCACTGTGAACCAGCTCACACAGCCCACCACGAATTTTGCCTGATGATCGTCGTTGTTGTTGGCTTGCGGTCCCGACATTCACGCTCGAACGCCCGATGCCCCAGTTTCCGTCCTTAGAGCAATGGGAAACCTCGCACTGGATGCCGATCCTCGCCCGGAAATCCGCGAGCGTACTAATGACACAGACCGCAGGGGGGAAGCACGGAGTGCGACAGGCCTATAATTCTGCAAAAAACATCGGGGACACTCGGAATAGCCTACCGCGGAGGGGGTTCTTTCACTATCGGATGTGGAGGGCGCAGCCGTCGGTTGCCCACCCGCATTACACGGCTAACGTGTATATAATGTGAGAAATTCTTCTGGAACGAATTGTTAACCACTTATAGTAATCCTGGTTAACGAAGATCCCGCCGGTACGAGTTACCGGCCGAAACCGGAGGTTCCTATGCGCGTGCTTCTTGTCGAGGATGATGCAACAACCGCCGCCAGCATCAAGATGATGCTTGGAAAAGAGAATTTCATGTGCGACGCGACCGATCTCGGCGAAGACGGCCTGGAGATCGGCAAACTCTATAAAGACGATTACGACATTATTCTCCTCGATCTGATGCTTCCTGACATCGACGGCTACGAGGTGCTGCGGCGGCTGCGCGCGGCGCGCGTCCGCACCCCGATCCTGATCCTCTCTGGCCTAGGCGAGCTCGACCACAAGCTCAAGGGTCTCGGTTTTGGCGCCGACGACTTTCTGACCAAGCCGTTCGATCGTCGTGAGCTGGTCGCTCGGATCCAGGCGATCGTGCGCCGCTCTAAGGGCCACTCCGAATCGACAATTCGGACCGGCAAGCTCGTTGTCAATCTGGACACCCGCGTCGTCTCGGTCGAGGATCAACCGGTTCACTTGACCGGCAAGGAGTATGGTATTCTTGAGCTGCTCAGCTTGCGCAAAGGCACGACTTTGACAAAGGAGATGTTCCTCAACCACCTCTATGGCGGTATGGACGAGCCCGAGCTCAAGATCATCGACGTCTTTGTCTGCAAACTGCGCAAGAAGCTTGCCCAGGCCACGGGCGGAAAGCACTATATCGAGACAGTATGGGGCCGCGGTTATGTTCTCCGGGACCCGATCGAAGCGCCGCCCCCCGTAATCTCCGCTTCTGTCCCGGGGAACCCCGGTATTCGCCCCGGTTCGGCGGCCGCTTAGTCGGGAGGTATCACCGCAGCTAGTCTAACCCGTCGGGAGGACTCCGCCGTCCCGACGAGTCGGCATCCCAGCGACGCCGCGAGCACACCAGCGAAGTAGGCTTGGACGGTTCGCGCAGTGAGCCCGTCGACAGATGCGACCAGCGTCAGTGCCGCCAGCGTCTCGGGCGAGAGAGACGTGGCTTCACCTATCGCTTCGATCTCCAGAATTGCCGTGGCCAAGACCAGGCGGCCTCCGCGGGGCAGCGCATCGGCTGCAACCAGCAGCAGGTTGCAAGCCAGCCTTTGCCACTCGAGAGGCAGGACCGCGGCGCTCTCACTGTATTCACAAGTGATGCGGGATCCCCCAAAGAGACGAGCGGCGAGATCCCGCGGCTGGGTGCCGATGGCGGCGTCACCAGAAAATCCGTAGGCGAAGCGATAGAATTGCAAACGATCGGCGGCTTGGCGCGCGCCCACGCCGATCAGCTCAACCGCGTCATCAGCGAAATCCAGGTCTTCATCCGCCAGCAGCTCAGTACCATTGTTGATAGCAGTGATCGGGCCGATCAGCTCATGGCACAGGCGCGCACAGAGTAGCGCCGATACGCGTATGTCGACGACGCTGCTCGTGACCGTGCGCCGCGGTGCCAGCGACGCCTGATCGCCGCCGGGAGAGAAGATCGATCTAAACGGGTCCATTCTACTCGACCCTCCGGGGCCAGCATCCGGGGACGAAGCCGCGTTCGTAGCCCTCGGTGCGTCATCGGAACGTCCCGCAACACGACCGCGCCACCGCGAATGAAAAACCGGTTTCAGCCCACCGCTGCCCGCAGCAGCGCTGCGGCGGTCTCAAAATCCTCGGGGTGGTTGGCGTTGAAGAATGGGTCCACCGGTTCATCGGCGAACGGTACCGTTACGAGCTTGTGGCGCGCGGTCCAAAGATCGACCTTGCGTATCCCCTCCTCTACCACCGCGCGGCGGAGATCATTGCGCAGCCGCACCGGCCACAGGCCGAACACCGGGTGCGCGCGGCCGCCGGAGGCGGCGCAGGCGAGATCGGCGTCCACCGCATCGAGCCCATCGGCAAGCCGCGCGACGAGATCGGTGGGCAGAAATGGCGCGTCGGTGGCGACACTGGCGATGTAGGAGCAATCTGGACGATGCGCGGCGGCCCAATCGAGGCCGGCCAGCACGCCGGCGAGCGGGCCGGCGAAGCCGGACACGCTGTCTGGCACGATCGGCAGCGCATAGCCGGCAAAGCGGGCGGGGTCGCCATTGGCATTGAGCACGACGGCGTCGACCTGCGGCCGCAGCCGCTCGATGACCCGGTCGAGCAGCGGGATCCCGCCGAGTATGCGCAACGCTTTGTCGCCGCCACCCATGCGCCGGGACTGCCCGCCGGCGAGCAGCAAGCCGACGACCTTCACGCCGCGTCCTCTTCCGCGCGGCTCGCCTTGCGAGCCAAGCGCGGGTGTTCGTCCGCGACGGCCGTGATATCGCCGTCGAACACGATGCGCTCGCTGCCGGCAAGCGCCACGAACCGTTTTCCTTTGGCGCGACCGATCAAGGTCAGCCCTGCTTGGCGGGCGAGATCGACGCCCCAGGCGGTAAAACCGGAACGCGAGATCAGGATCGGGATGCCCATTTGCACGGTCTTGATCACCATCTCCGAGGTCAGCCGCCCGGTGGTGTAGAAGATCTTGCCTGCGGGCGAGATGTGGTTGAGGTGCATGTACCCCGCAATCTTGTCGATCGCGTTGTGCCGGCCGACATCCTCCATATAGAGCAGCGGCCGGTCCTCCTCGCAGAGCACGCAGCCGTGGATCGCCCCGGCCGCGAGATAGAGGCTCGGCGCGGTGTTGATCTTGCGGGTCAGCGCATAGAGCCATGAGGTGCGCAGCACCGCGTCCGGATCGAGCCGCACCTCCTCGAACTTCTCCATGAGATCGCCAAAGACCGTGCCCTGAGCGCACCCAGACGTCAGCGTTTTCTTCTTCAGCTTGTCCTCGAAGTCGGTCTCGCGATCGGTCCGGACGACGACGGTTTCGAGTTCATCGTCGTAATCGATGCCGATGATCCGATTCTCGGTGTGGAGCATGTTCTGGTTAAGCAAATATCCGACTGCGAGGTACTCCGGATGGTCGCCGATCGTCATCATCGTGACGATCTCGCGACCGTTGAGAAACAGGGTCAGCGGCCGCTCCATTACGACGGCGGTCTCGATTGCCCGACCTTCATGATCGATGCCGGTGACGGTGCGGGTCAGCCTCGGATCGTCGGGCTGAGGGCGGACGGTAAACTCCTGCATAAGGCTGAAGATGGATCACGCCGACTCTTGCGGCAAGTCGCCAAACGCCGACCCTCGATCCGGCGGTTTTAATCTCGCGGGGCCCGGAGCCGTTGCGGGAACCGATTATGACGAGATCGGGGGCGACATTCACCGATGTCGCCCCTATCTTAAGAAGGTAGGGAACGAGCCAAGCATGATCGACCCGTTTGGACGGACTATCACCTATCTGCGCGTATCGGTCACCGACCGGTGCGACTTCCGCTGCGTGTATTGCATGGCGGAAGAGATGACCTTCCTGCCGAAATCCGAGCTGCTGACGCTCGAAGAGCTCGACCGAGTGTGCAGCGCGTTTGTTCGGCTCGGCGTCAGAAAGCTGCGCCTGACGGGCGGTGAGCCTCTGGTGCGACGCAATATCATGACGTTGTTCCGCATGCTCGGTCGCCATCTCGCCAGCGGCGCGCTCGACGAGCTGACCCTGACGACCAACGGCAGTCAGCTCGCCCGCTACTCCGGGGAGTTGCGCGATTGCGGGGTGCGGCGCGTCAACGTTTCGGTCGACACCCTCGACCCGACAAAATTCACCGAGATTACCCGCCGCGGCCGCCTTGATGTCGTTCTCGAGGGGCTGGCAGCGGCGAAAGCCGCGGGACTCGCGGTCAAGATTAATGCTGTTGCGCTGCGCGGCGTCAACGAAGAGGAGCTCGACGACCTCGTCGCCTGGACCGGCGAGCAAGGTTTTGACCTGGTGTTCATCGAGGTCATGCCGATGGGGGATATCGGCGGTGAGAACCGCCTCGACCAATATTTGCCGCTGTCCTTGGTACGCGCTCGGCTGCAACGGCGCTGGACGCTCGATGAGACCGATTACCGCACGGGGGGGCCGGCGCGCTATGTGTCGGTGCGCGAGACCGGCCGCCGGCTCGGCTTCATCACTCCGTTGACCCATAATTTCTGCGAGAGCTGCAACCGCGTCCGGATGACCTGCACCGGGACGCTCTATATGTGCCTCGGCCAGGAGGACGCGGCGGATCTGCGCACCCCGTTGCGCCAATCCGAAGGCGACGAGGCGCTTGAGGCGGCGATTCGCGAGGCGATCGACCGCAAGCCCAAGGGCCATGATTTCATCATCGACCGCCGCCATAACCGGCCCGCCGTCTCCCGTCACATGAGCGTAACCGGCGGGTGAACGGTCCACCGCCGCTGATCGCCGTCGTCGCGGCCGAGACTGACACCGCGCAGCAGGCTCTCGAAGAGCTGTGCGACCGGTATCCCTGCGTTTCCCCTGAACGCGCCGAAATCATCGTTCCGCTGGGCGGCGATGGCTTCATGCTGGAAACCCTGCACCGCTTTCGGTTGAAGGGAGTGCCAATCTTCGGCATGCACCGCGGAAGCGTCGGCTTCCTGATGAACGCCTATCGGCCCGACGGGCTCCCCGAGCGCCTCTCCGCATCACAACCTGTGGTGCTCCACCCGCTCGAAATGACAGCGGTCGACGAGCACGGCACCAGGCGTGGCGCGCTCGCCTTCAATGAAGTCTCGTTGCTGCGCGAGAGCCGGCAGGCGGCAAAATTGCGGATTAGCGTCGATGGCGTTGTTCGGATCGACGAACTGATGGCGGACGGCATCCTGGTCGCCACACCCGTCGGCAGCACTGCATACAATCTATCGGCGCATGGCCCGATCATCCCGCTTGGCGCCGGGGTCCTGGCGATGACCCCGATTAGCGCGTTCCGCCCGCGGCGGTGGCGCGGTGCGCTGTTGCCTCACCAGGCGAAGGTCAAGATCGAGGCGCTCGAGTCCGATAAACGCCCGGTCAGCGCCGTCGCTGACTTTACCGAGGCACGCGATGTCGTCGTCGTCGAAATCCGCGAGAACCGGGACATCGCCATGACCCTGCTGTTCGACCGCGAGTTCAATCTCGAAGAGCGCGTTCTGAAAGAACAGTTCGCCTCCTGATCCGCAAATCAGGAAATCCCGCGGCCCCCGGTTGCCGGATCCCGATATTTCCGGCGCGCGGCATCGAACCCTGAATGCAGCGTCCTTTTCATCGGTTTCTTCCACTGCTCCGTTAGGTGCGCGAGAGGAAGCGCTACTCCGAGCGTGAGCCCGAACACCAGCATACCGTGCATTGTTCCACCACCCGAGCCGGGAGCGACCGTCCCAAAGAAGTTCAAAAGCGGGTAGTGGTACAGATAGAGCCCAAAGCTTGTTCCGGCGAGCCAACGGATCAGGCGCTGCCCCCGATTTCCTGGCAGTCGCAACGGGGTATTCGCGAGAGCCGCGATAAATATTGCGACGAGTGCGCCGACAACATAGTCGTAGGCCGAGAAGCTGAACGGCAGCCAAGGCGTTGCTGCCACGCCGAACAGGTGCTGGGCACCCAGCACATCGAGCGCAGCAAACGCCGCTACCGCGGCGACTGCCAGTGGTGGCCCCTGCCGCGCGGGAAGCGTGGCGCGCCAGCGCCACGCCAACAGCCCCATCAGCCAGATGGGCAGCAACAGCAGGATCTTTGGGCCGGACAGCAGCGCCGCCGCGATGACAGCCACGGTCCGACGCCGCCCTCGGAGGAAGAGCGCGGCACCAAAGAGCACATAGTACCAAGCCTCATAGTTGAGCGACCAGAACGGAACGTTGAAACCCGGAAGCATGGTCAGCCCCCAGCTCTCACCGAGGAATACAAGCGACAGCGCGTAGCCGAGGAAACGCTCCACTGGGCCCAGGCTCACTTCCGGACCGTAAAGTTGGGGATCGATCGCGGTCGCGAGGCGATCGAGTACCGCGGTGAGCAGGAAAGCGGGCACTATTACCGAATAGAGCCGGGCAATCCGGCTCAAAGCATAATCCTCGAAGCTCCGCTCTCTCGTTTCAGTCACCCACGCGATGACGAACCCGGAGAGGACGAAAAACACGATGACCGAGGTCCGGCCGTAGCCCATCAGCTGCCAGAGCAGGCCCCCGCTGTAGCGCACACCTGCCCAGTGCGAGACAAACACCGTGAACGCCGCACCGAATCGCAACGCGTCGAGATACAGCGAGAGCGCCTGTGTCATCGCACCAACAAATACCGGCGTGGGGCTCGAAAGGGGGTGAATAACATCGAAATCATCTGTCAGGCCGATATCCGCGTCCCTCCGGTCCAAGGCGTAGCCTTGAACCATCGGAAGCCCCAGGCCTGAAAGCGGCCAGCGACCGGCTCGCGTGTCCGGTAAGCCTCATCCGTAAGATCCGGTCCCGGGGCTTCGGACTCGGCATCTTGCTCATTCCAGGCGATCCGGAAAGGGCGCGTTTTTGACGATGCAATGACGTTTGGCTGACCAAATATTCTTAACATCGGCATGCGCGGTCATGACGCACGCGCGTGCCGTGACCCCAAAGGGGAAGAAGCCGGTGGACAGCGATATCACGTCCGAGCACATCTATCCCGTCGACCGGAGCTCACAGCAGGGTTTGGCGACATCCGGCCCGTCGGCACCCCCGGCCACGCGCCGCCTCAGCAGCGGAGAGGCGCTGATTGCGATATCGCTGATCTCGCTCGGGTTGTGGGCGGTGATCGTAGCGGCCATCGGCTGGCTGGCCTCGGCATTGTAGTTCCGCGCCGCGGACGACCAGCTCGCCCGCGCACCCTATCTGACGGGCAATGACATCACCATTGCCGATCTCGGCCTTTGCCTGATCTATGCCGGGCGGAAGGCGTTGATCGACAGCGCCGGCCTCAGATATGTGACTGCTTGGAGCGAGCGGGTCGGAGCGCGGCCGGGGGTCCAGAAGGGAATGAAGCTGGAGAGTTGACGCGGCCCGCGCCGATCCAAATCGCGTGCCGGTAGCCGCTCGGCTGCGCAAGCCCGCGGCAGTCGTTGGGCGGGCTTGCGGCCCAGGTCGACCGTGGGTCGCCAGCCCGGCTCCTGTTTCTGCAAGGAATCTACAGGCAGGATTGCCAAGACACGAGCCGTCGGTAGCAGAGCCGCACTTTGGCAACACGCGATCAACCTGGGCGAGGATCCAGCCCCGCGGGGCTGGGTGGGTGAGGGTTCGCGACGGAATCTTCTGTTCGGACACGGCCCCTAGAAAAACACCTCGGGTGGCTGACCGAGCAGCACCTGGCCGACGGTCTCGTAGTGGGCGTCGCGCGACTGGATCTGCTGCGAGAGGGTGTGGATATCGCGAAACCGGCGCTCGAACGGACTGCCGGGGAAGATCGCATCGACCCCGGCGGCCTTGTAGGTATAATTGGCGACCGCGACGGCATTGGTGATCGCATGCGAGCCGGCGAGCCGCGCCCGCGCCCGGTCGGCAATGTCGATCGGGGCGGCCGGCCCCGCGCGGCGGTAGATCTCGGTGACCGCGTCGAGGAGGTAACAGCGCGCGGCGCCGAGGCGGGCCTCGGCGCGCGCCACCCCGGCCTGGATCACGGCATTGTCGGCGAGCCGGCCGGTGCCGCGCGGGGTCTTGCACAACGCCAGCTCGATAAAGGCGTCGAGCATGCCGCGGGCAACGCCGAGACCGACGCTGGCGATGCCGACCGAATAGAGGGTCTGCTGCGGGAAGGCGTAGAGCGGGCCGGGCTCACGACGCAAGCTCGGGTCTTCGCGGGTGCCGGTGAAATCCTCGGGCACGAAGATATCCTCGACCGTGTAGGATTCCGACGCGGTGCCGCGCAGCCCGATCGGATCCCAATTGTCGAGCAATCGCGCCTGCTCGACGGGGAAGAGCCAGGTCCGCACGGTCAGCCGGCCGGCATCGTTGAGGCGCAATGAGCCATCGGGCTCGACGACGGTGCCGTGGGCGCCCATCCAGGTCGCGTGCCGACAGCCACTGGCGAAATCCCAACGGCCGGTGACCCGGTAGCCGCCTGGCACGGCGATCCCGCGACAGTCGTTCGGCGGCCCCCAGGCACAGGTCGCCCGCTTGTCGCCGAACACTGTGCGCGCCGCTTCGAGGTCGAGATAGGGCGCGAAGAGGCCGATGCTGTTGGCGATCGAGACGCACCAGCCGACCGAGCCGTCGGCGCGCGCCAATTCCCCGACCGCTTCGATATAGTTCGCGGGCTCGACCTCGTCGCCGTCGACCGAGCGCGGATAGAGCATGCGGAAGAGCCGGGCGTCGTGCAGCTGGTCGAGCAGCGGCTCGGGGATGCGGCGCAGGCGCTCGGTCTCGCCTGCGGCGGCGACGATCGCCGGCGTCAGATCGCGGGCCCGCAGTACCGGGTCCGATCGGCTCATATCGTTCATCGAGGACTCCACCGGCTCGTCGATCGAGACCATTGCGGTGCGGCGCCGATCGCTGTCAATAGAGTGCGGCATCCCGCGCAATTTGGAGGTCCGCGATGACAACCTTCGATCTTTCCGGGCGCGTCGCCGTCGTGACCGGCGGCAATGGCGGGATCGGGCTCGGCATGGCGCAGGGTCTCGCCGCTGCGGGTGCGGCGGTGGTGTTGGCGGCGCGCAACGCCGAGAAGGGCGAGATGGCCGTCGCGTCGCTCACCGCCTCCAGCGCCAAGAGCGGCTTCATTGCGTTCGATGTCGCCGACGAGGGTTCGTGCCGGGCAATGATCGAGGAGACCGTCGGGCGTCTTGGCCGGCTCGACATCCTCGTCAACAACGCCGGTACCTCGATCCGCAAGCCGCCGGAGGCCTATACCGCCGCCGAATGGCATACCGTGCTCGACACCAACCTGACCGGCGCCCTCTTCTGCTCGCAGGCAGCCTACCCTGCGATGAAGCAAGCCGGGGCCGGCAAAATCATCAACATCGGCTCGATGTATTCGATTTTCGGCACGAGCTACGGTGCCGCTTATGCGGCGAGCAAAGGGGCCCTTGTCCAGCTTACGAAATCGCTGGCGGTCGCCTGGGCCAAGGACAACATCCAGGTCAACGCCGTATTGCCGGGCTGGATCGACACCGAGCTGACCCAGGGGGCGCGCCGCCACGTCGCCGAGCTGCACGACCGGGTGCTGGCCCGTACCCCGGCGGGCCGCTGGGGCGTGCCCGAGGATCTCGCCGGGATCGCCGTGTTCCTGGCGGCATCCGCCTCGGATTTCGTGACTGGTGCGGCGATCCCGGTCGACGGCGGCTATTCGAGCATGGGAGTCTAGATGATGACGACCGAGGTGACGCACCGCACCATCGAGACCAACGGCATCCGCATCCATCTCGCCGAAGCGGGGACGGGCCCGCTCGTCCTGCTGTGCCACGGCTTTCCCGAATCCCGGTATTCCTGGCGCCATCAGCTCTCGGCACTCGCCGAGGCCGGGTTTCATGCCGTGGCCCCCGATATGCGGGGCTACGGCCGGACCGACCGGCCGGAGGCGATCGACCAGTACACGCTCCTCCACCTGGTCGGCGACGTCGTCGGGCTTCTCGACGCGCTCGGCGCCGAGCAGGCGGTCATCGCCGGGCACGATTGGGGAGCACCGGTCGCATGGCACGCCGGACTCCTGCGGCCCGACCGCTTTCGCGCGGTCATCGGCCTCAGCGTTCCATACCGGCCGCGGGGGCCGGTCCGGCCGACGACGGTCATGCCGCAGACCGAGGACGCGGTCTTCTATCAGCTCTATTTCCAGACCCCCGGGGTCGCCGAGGCCGAGTTCGAGCACGACATCCGCCGGTTCATCCGCGCCACCCTTTACTCGATCTCCGGGGACATGCCGCACCGCGGGCCCGCCGCGATGATGGTGCCGCGCCAGGGTGGATTGCTCGCCCGCTGGGCGAGCGAGTTTGTGAACCCGCCGACCTTGCCATCCTGGCTCACCGAGGCGGACGTCGATTTCTATACCGGCGAGTTCGCCCGCACCGGGTTTCGCGGCGGCCTCAACTGGTACCGCAACATCGACCGCAACTGGGAGCTCCTGGCGCCCTTCGCCGGGGCGCGGGTCACGGTGCCTGCCCTCTACATCGCCGGCGACCGCGACCCGGTGGTGGCCTTCCCGGGCATGGACCGGCTGATCCCCAACCTCGCGAACTTCGTGCCGCAACTTCGCCGGACCATCATGCTGCCCGGCTGCGGCCACTGGACCCAGCAGGAGCGGGCCGCCGAGGTCAACACGGCGATGATCGACTTCCTCCGCGAACTCCGTTCTCCCTGAGAACAGGGAGAAAATCGCTTTCGTCCCTGAAAAGCGCCCTATCGTTATCGAAAAGATCATGTATATCAGTTGCTTGCCTCGGAATTCGGCAGCAAAATTCGGGCGCGCTTCAGGGAGCCCGAGCATGGTCAGCAGGGAGGGTGGGAGCGGAATTTGGCGGCGAGCCAGGATCTTGCTATACATGCACCTTATAACCATTTATTAATTAACGTTATCGCAACATAACCCCATATGGGATGCCGGCACGACCACCGCAAGGGGCCGGTACAAACCCGATCTCCGCCCGCTACCATCGGCTGAGCCTCCCGGCGCCCCTCGCTGGAGTCCAGGTCATGGTGCCGGCCCTCTTCATCACCAGCGGCCGATCCGGTGGTGTCCTTCCTCGGCGCCGGCTGATCTGGTGCGAGTAGCGTCTTGAGCGGCGGCGGGTTCGGCGGCTCGCCTGGTTCACTCTTGCTCGGAGGACCGCCGCCCTGCCGCGACTTCGGCCCGTACGCCGCTGCCCGCCATCAGCATTTCCGCGGTAAAGGCTCCGATCGCCCCAATCGTGCACATCACGGCGATGCCGAAAGTCGTGAACAGTACCGACGCGACGGTTGCATCGCGCAAGGCTCCGACGAAGAGGGTGAGAACCGACGCGCAAGTAGCTGCTCCGCCAAAAGCGGCGAGAAGAACCGCGGCATCAAGTGCAAGAGATCGCCGGCGCAAATGCGACAGCTGGGCGGCTAGGAGCGCAACTTCGCCTGCATCGGCCTCCTCTATCCCCTTCGTGATCTGATCGACACGGTCGGCTACTCGTGCGAGGCGGGTAGAGAACACATTCAGGAGTGTCGCAATGCCCGACAATAAGAAAACGGGGGTCAGTGCCACCTGAATGATGTGGGCGACCATGTCGAGCGGTAAGATCGGATTTATAATGCCGGGCATGTTTGTCGCAGGGCTTAGATTGATGCCGACAACCATAATCGCCTTTCTCTTGCTACTCCATGACAGTAATCGAACCGCCAAGATGTGTCGGATTCACCGTCGCGAGGACTGTCCGGACACGCTGGGCGCGTTGATAAGGTCAGTCTTGGCGTTCATCGCATAGCTGCGCAGCGCGGGAGCCAAGCGGCTAGACACGCCGGCGCGATCGTGTAATCGTCTTATAGAACGAATGAGGAACACGATGCAAGGCAATTCGCGCGAGCTGATCACGTCGGCCGGACGGCGCTTCCCAGTCCGCATCCGCATCGCCGTCCCGCCCGAAGGTCTCGGCCGACAGCACGCTCGAATGACCGCCTGGCTCGACGAGAACTGCGGCGCGGACGGGTGGGCGAGGACGCCATCGGGAACGCGCGGCGTGCTCAACGGCGCGGTTTCGATCTACTTCCCCGACGCAGCACTCGCTGGCGCGTTTGTCGCGCGCTGGTGCATCGGCTACTACAAGGTCGAGACCGCCGACGGGGCCTTCAGGTTGCGCGAGGATGAGCCGACACCGCGGGTTCGGGCCGGGCTTTCCTCCGAGTAACCAGGAGCCAAATCCCAAGGCATCGTATCCTTGCACGCGTCAGAAGAACGTCAGTGGCATCTACAACTCCACTTGAACCCGAATCATCCACTGGGGCGGGGGATAACTCTGTTGAAAAGCGATGTCCCACGCAGCCGGAATCGGGAGGATATCTGCTCCCTTCCCTACTTGCCTAAAATTTAGGCAAAGTATAACCGATTGATTTCGCTAGCCATTTGAAAGCAATAGTTAATTTTTATGGTTACCAAAACACTTTACGTTTGAGTTACAGTTAGTTGCATCGCCTGTGCACAATTGGGCTACCTACCCGGAACGCGCGAAATTTGCATTCTCGTGAAAAGAGAGAATGCGCCTAAGTCTGCGCCAGCCCTCAACGTCGCTTTAGGCCATAAGTTGAAAGCTACAACTGTTTCGTCTCGGGTCGGGGTTATCTCCACATATTGAACAGGTCGCCTCTCCCCTGTTCACGACCGCTGAGGATTCCTGGGATCGGCGCACGGCTGTCCGGTTGAGCGAAACCGGTTGTTTGTAGCGAGCAAAACACAACCCGCGATTCCCGTGGTCGGACCTTGTTCCGGCCATCCACGCCTTCTTGCGTTTGACGGAGCGCTTAGCAAAGACGTGGCCGGAACAAGTCCGGCCACGGGGGGGGGACCAAACTTAGTGCACTCGTCTGCAGCGCTATCGTGTAGCGGTAGCAAAAAGCTGAACCGGACAGCCGTGGGATCGGCGAGACAATTCAAGCGTGGGCATGGCCTCAGCTGCACGGCAGGTTTGTGACCGTCTCTGAATAGGAGCGCGGAACCACGATCTTGCGGCCACGGGTCAGCGGGACATAAACCGCCCAGCGCCCCGCCGGATCGGTCGCTGTGATGGGGCTCTTTAGGGTGCGGGCATCGTGACGGCAGTAGGAGCACCCTCCTGCGCTCCGTCGGACAGGATCAGCACGCGCAGCCCCGACGATGCCTTGTCGAGCGGCAGCAATGCTTCCGGCTTGCGCTCCCGATGGTCTCCGATGAGATCCGCAAGGTCCCGGAGAAAGCGGACATTATCGCTGTCGCCGTCCCACCAATAGACCGCATATCTTCCGGGACCGTCCGCTGTTGGACCGGCGAGGATCAGAAAGCCGTTGTCGAGCGGCGCGAGGTCACGCACACCCTGACCGTCGCCAAATCGCAACTGGTAGAGACGAGCATCCGGCGCGCCGCCACCGAACAATGCGTCCAGCGCCACCGACAGGATCGGAGCGCGGCCGTCGTCCAATGCCGGTCCACGGAAGCCGACGAATACCCGCTTACCCCGTATCGCGATTCCCTCGATGGTCACCCCGTTATTTTCCAGTCGCTGCTCCGCAAAACGCTGAAGCTCGGGCTGCGCAGCAATGATATTTCGGAGATTGGGTGAACGATCGACCACGGATGCCGTTCCGTTGGGCCCCGCCTCGATGCGCACGACCTGGCTGGCGGCGCTGATCCTCGCATCGATCTCTTCCTTGTCCTTGACGGCATCGAGTTTGTGTTTCTTGTCGCGCGGGTGCCCGTGCGAGCCGATCACGTAATAGAACCCCTCGGCAAAAGCCACGCCTTCGCCGTCGAGTTCAAGCGCCTTTTTCTTGAACTTGTTGCTGATCAGCTCAACTTGCTCGCCGGCGCTTATTTTGCCATCCTCGAGCGTGACCAGCTGAGCACTTTGGCTATTGTCGTCAATGACGAGACAGGACCGCGGGAAGCCCGCTGCCGTCGTACAGGCGATCCCGCTCACATCCGTTGATTTTTCGCCGTCTGGTCCCAAGAGCCTGTGCTTGACGGGCCATGACTTTGGCTCGTCAGCGCCGGCCGGGGCGGCGAGTAGCCCCGCAACCAGCAAAAGAAACCCGACAACGCCTCCCACCTTATTGCCGACCATGGCCGCGCCTCCCGCAGTTCGTGTACCCGGTCCGACTCTCCGCCGTTTGACGCCAAGCGCATGTGAAGCGGCTCACAGAGGACAAAGCTTTTCGCGCAAACTACACAGGCGGAGGCGCAACGAATGACTTGATGCGCTGCGGCTCGGCGTGTAATGCTAATTCGGCAATTTTTTGGACGGCTTGGATCGTGCCCGCGGCATTCTATGGGGCCTACGACGGCATCGGAGTGTTTAGGCAGAGAGGATCATCATGTGTCGTAACATCAAGACGTTGCACAACTTTAAGCCGCCCGCCACAGAGGACGAGATCCACGCGTCTTCCTTGCAATTTGTCCGGAAGCTGAGCGGTTTTACGCGGCCCTCCAAGGCAAACCAGCCCGCTTTCGACCGTGCCGTAGACCAGGTAGCCGCCGCGGCGCGCGAGTTGCTTCGGTCCCTGGTGACCAACGCTCCGCCGCGTGATCGCGATGCCGAGGCCATCAGGGCCCGGGCCAGAGCGGCCGACCGCTTCCGCTTATCCGAGGCGAGAGGCCCTGCCTAGTGTCCTGGTGCCGAAGTCCCACGGATCAAATAAGAGCCTGTCATTGCGAGGAGCCCATAGGGCAACGCGGCAATCTCCAACCGCGTCGGTGCGTTGTCGGCGAGATTGCTTCGCTGCGCTCGCAATGACGAACCCCTTTCGGATCTGAAGAACTTCGCGCTAACCACACTAGTGTCACCTCAAATGGAATTTTCAGCTGCACCCCCGATCAAACACGAAGGGAACTCGAAATGCCGACCGTTTCTGGTGCAGCCCCGATGAAGCTGCCGCAAACAGGCGGATGTCAGTGCGGCACGCTCCGCTACGAGATCACCCAGGCGCCTCAGATGGTGTACACCTGCCACTGCACCGACTGCCAGCGCTTGACCAGCAGCGCGTTCTCGATCGCGATTGTCCTGGCGGACGGGGCCTGCCGCCTTGTTAGCGGCGAGCCGCGCGCCGTCCAGCACACGGCCGACAGTGGACGCGTGATAACTCGGTGGCTCTGTGCCGAGTGCGGCTCATGGGTCTGCGCTGCCCCGCGGCCTGGCTCGACAATCGAGAACGTGCGTGGCGGCACCTTGGACGACACATCTTGGCTGCGTCCCACCGTGCACTTCTGGACCCGCAGCAAGCAGCCCTGGGTCATGCTGCCCGAGGGCGATCGAAGCTTCGAGACCCAACCCGCGTAGCTCAGCTGCGCGGCTCACTTGCTGACGCCGGGGGGTTGTGGTGGTGACGCGTCCGGTGGTTGCAGCTCGAAGACCGGATAACGCGGGGCGAGATCGTTGAACGATTCCACCGCCGACCCCTTCGGCACCGGGAAAAACCGCTGTACCTCAGTCGCGTAGCGGTCGAGATAGGCTTTGAGAGCCGGCGGACGCATGCCGGGGGGAAGCTCGCGCACGGCATAGCGGCGGCGGCGCATCGCCCGGACGAGCGTCACTTCACCTGCCGCGCGGGCATTGCGCACCCAGTTGGCGTTGCCGCGGGCGCAGACCAGATAGCACCGCCCGTCGAGATCGATCGGGTCCACCGGCAGCGAGATCGTCCTGCCACTCTTCCGCCCGCGGACTTCGAGGACGTAGAAGTGGCCGCGGACGAGGCCAATCCGAATGAGAAAAACGAGGATGCGGCCAAAGATCCGTTCGACCGCACCCGGCCTGAGATAGCTTCGCGCATTCTCCGGCACTCAGTCTCCTCCTCCGCCCTAACGCGGCTCGGCGCGTATGGTATGTTCATGCTGGCGCACAACACGCAACCGAGCGGAGGTGCAGATGAAACTTGGCGTAGCCCTTCCCATTGTCGATATCGGCGGCGAGCCGGCGGCCTTGCGGGAATTTGCCCAAGCGGCGGAGGAGATCGGCTATCACGGGATCGCCGCACCCGACCACGTGCTCGGCGCCAATGTCGCGAGCCGCCCCGGCTGGACCCAGCCGCGCGCTCGATCGACCGATTTCTATCACGATCCGTTTGTGCTGTTCGGCTTCCTCGCCGGCTGCACCAGCATCCCCGATTTCTCGACCCAGGTGCTGATCCTGGCACAGCGCCAGACCGTGCTCGTCGCCAAGCAGGCGGCCTGTCTCGATGTCTTGTCGGGCGGGCGGTTCCGGCTCGGCATCGGGGTCGGGTGGAACGAGATCGAGTTTGTCGGCCTCAACGAGAATTTCCACAACCGCGGCCGCCGATCGGAAGAGCAGGTCGAGGTCATGCGGGCGCTGTGGGCCGAGCCGCACGTGAATTTCAAGGGCAAATGGCACACGATCGAGGATGCCGGCATCAACCCGCTCCCGACCGGGCGCAAGATCCCGCTGTGGTATGGCGGTCACGCCGACGTGACGTTGCGGCGCTGTGCGAAATGGGGCGACGGCTGGATGCCGCTCGCCTATCCGCCCGGCGAGGAGGCGCGCACCGCCTTTGCCACCTTGCATCGCTACGCCGAGGAAGCAGGGCGTGATCCGGAAACGATCGGCATCGACACACGGGTCTCGGCCGGCGCCGGCGCCGAGACCGAATGGCGCGACCAGGTCCGGTTCTGGAAATCGATCGGCGTCACCCACCTCACCTTGGCCAATTACTACGAGAGCGGCCACCTGCACCGCATCGCCGGCCGCTCACTCGGTGATCACATCGCCGCGATGCGCCGCTACTGGAACGCCGTCGCCGACCTGCTCTAGCGCCGCAAACGCGCCGAGACAGGCTAGCGATTTGTTCCGATGCGGGGTCTGCTGCGATCGAGCCGACCGGCGACGACGCGCGGATCGCTACCGTGACGAGAAGACCAGGAGTGCCAATGAGGGCGACAACCAGCCCGATCTACCGCTGGCAGGTGGGCGAAATCGAAATCACCCGGGTTCTCGAGTTTGAGGCTGCGTTGTTCGAGCCGGGGGTGATCCACCCCGAGACGTCGCCAGAGATCATCGAGCAACACCGAACCTGGCTCGAACCGAGGCTGATGGACCCCGCCAGCGGTCTCCTCGTTTTCGCGTTTCACAGCATGATAATAAAGACGCCGCGTGCGACCATCCTGGTCGACACCTGCTCGGGCAACGACAAGGAGCGCCCGCACAAGCCGCGCTATCACAGGAAAGACTGGCCCTATCTCGCCAATCTCGCCGCCGCCGGTTTTGCACCGGAGGACATCGACTATGTGCTGTGCACGCACCTGCATGTCGATCATGTCGGTTGGAACACCCGTCTGCTCGGCGGCCGATGGGTGCCGACCTTCCCTAACGCCCGCTACCTTTTCGCCCGCCAGGAATGGGAGTACTGGCGGGTCGCCGAGCTGCGAGGTCGATACACGACCGATCCATATTATGAGGACAGCCTGCTGCCGGTGATGGAGAGTGGCCAGGCGGACTTGGTCGCCACCGACCACGCCTTTGACGACAACGTGTGGATCGAGCCTTGGCCGGGACACACCCCCGGTCATGTCTGTGTTGTCGTTCGCTCTCGGCAAGCATCCGTGGTCCTGAGCGGCGACATCATGCATACGGCGCTGCAGTGCGCCGAGCCTCAACTCAACAGCTGCTTCTGTGTCGACCCGGAAATCGCCCGAGCGACACGGCGCCGCTTTCTCGAAACCTTCGCCGATGGCCCTGCCATGGTCATTCCCGCTCATTTCCCCACCCCGACCGCTGGTTGGATCCGGTCGCACGAAGGATCGTTCCGCTTCCATTTCGACCACCTCCGCTGATCGATCTCGTCGGCATGAGCGCTAGCCGCTCGCGACCTCCCGCATCGCTGTACGTCGCCGGGCCGTTCAGCATGGGATATGTCGACTTCTTTACCTTCCTGATCCCGCTTTATGCGTTGTCGCTGGGGCTCGACGCCTCGGAAATCGGCATTCTGGTGGGGGCACGCTCAATCCTGGCCTTGTTTCTGTCGATCCACATCGGCGTCTTGATGGACCGCTTTGGGACGCGCCGCGTCACCTTGTTCTTTGTGTGGATCGGTATGGTCTTGGCGCCGCTCTTTCCACTGATGCCGGGGTTCTGGCCCTTGCTGATGCTGCAACTGGTCAACGGTGCTGCCGTTTCTTTCGCCTGGTCGGGCGCACAGACCCTGATCGCCCAGCTTGCCGAGGGTGATGCTGGTTATATTGGCAAATTCAGCTTCTTCGCCCGAATGGGCTCGACGACGGCGCCCATTTTTGCCGGTGCGGTCTGGGATTATGGCGGCGCTTGGCCGGCTTATCTGCTTGGCGCTGGGTGGGGCGCGGTGTTGACGATTGCGTTGCTCCGCACGCCCGAAGCCGAGAGCTTTGGGCCATGGTCAAGGGACGGAACGGGACGAGCCCGGTTTCGCGCCCGCGACGTCTTGCCCAGAGCTTCCGATTACATCAGCTCGATCATGCTGGTCGCAATCCCGGCGGTCGCGGTGTCGATGGCGATCATGTCGATGCGCAATACGACGTACAGTATTCAGACCTCGGTCTACGTCGTTTACCTCGACGCCATTGGGCTCTTCGGCACGACGATCGGCATCCTGTTCGCCATTGTCGAGATTGCGAGCGGGTTCGGCGCTTTGTTTGCCGGGCGTGCAATGCGATTGGGCAACCCGCAGCGCACGATGCTGAGCGGCACTGTGCTGTCCATAGTGCTGATCGCGATAACGCCCCTTCTCGGCGGGATCTTTGGCTTGTTATTGCTGGCGCAGGGGGTGCGCGGCTGGTTGGAAGGATTGATCCAACCGGTCATCCTATCGGTGCAGGCCAGGGCGGTCGGCCGCCATCAACAGGGCGCGGTCGTAGGATTGCGCCAGACCGGGCAGCGGCTCACCTCGATCGTAATCCCGCCGCTGATGGGCGCGATCGCCGACCGATGGGGTGCCGGCGAGAGCTTTGTCATTCTCGGCGGGTTGATGCTGCTCTTGTGCCTGCCGCTCGCAATGATCATCCGCCGCGCCTCGCGACCGAAGGCGGGATCCACCGACACAAAACGGCTGCGCTGATCCGGGCCGATCATGAGGAGTAATTTTGCATCGCGCGCCAGATGCGCCCGGGGGTGGCAGGCATCGGCACATCGGCGACGCCGCGCGGGGCGAGAGCGTCGAGGATCGCGTTCATCACTGTCGGCGTCGAAGCGACCGTGCCGCCTTCGCCGGCCGCTCTCTCGGCGACCACATCGCCGCGATGTGACGCTACTGGAACGCCGTCGCCGACCTGCTCTAGCGCCGCCTGAAACCCACCGGTCTAGCGAACCTGTACCTGGACGGGGTTGCCGGGGTTCGTCGACGACCCCGATGCGATGACCAGATAGCGGCGGGGCGGGTCTGTTTCACCTTGAACGATTTCCAGGAGGGGGCCGACAGTGTTGACGATCGCGGCACCGGCCGCGTTGGTCATGAAGTCTTGCAGCGGCTCCAGTTCGCCGCCGCCATCGGCGCGGCTCGCCAACGCGAGCACATAGGGTTGCATCGGTTGGAGCCCGGTGACCGACGCCTCCAGAACCTCTATCAGCCCTTGGTCGAACAATGTCACGCTGGTCGGCGCCTTGACGTCGTCCGCGGTTTTGCGGCCCGCCGGGGCCATCGTGAAGTGCCCCGCCTGACCGGCGACACCCAGCGGCTGAAGCCCTTGCGTTCCGTCGCCGTCGGGCACGGCGTTCGGCACATAGACGACCGCCTGAGCCGCCTGGCCGATCGGCACGGTCGCTATCACCTTGTTGGTCAGGGTATCGATGGCGGTCAACAGGTCATTATTCTCCAGCCCGACATAAACCCGCGAGCCGTCGCCCGAGGGCCAGACCCCGTGCGGCAGCTTGCCGACCGGTATCGTCGCGACCAGGCTGAAGTCGGTGGTGCGGAACACCTTTACCTGGTTCAGGCCGCCGACCGTGACATAGGCGAACTGGCCATGCGCGTTGCGCACGATATTGACGTGGTTGGTGATCGGACCCGTGACGAGGGTCTGGAGCAACGTGAAGGGCGGTTTCGCCTCGAACACTTGGACCTTGCCCGTGTCCTTGAGCGTGAACCACACCTGAGAGCCGTCGGGTGTGGCGGCGATATTCGGGCAAAAGGGGCTCCCCTGCGTCACCGTCCCGACAATGGCGTGGTCGGCGACCGAGACGATGTCCGTCTCGGGAGTGAAGGATGAGCATACGTAGCCGTACATGCCGTCCGGCGAGAAGATCTGCATCCCCGGGCCGTTGGGCGTGGTGATCCGCGTCTTCTCCGTATAGGTCGTGGCGTCTAGGGCGCTGACGTAGTTCTCGCCGCGAACGGTGACCCACACCTCCGTGCCGTCAGGCGTAAAGAAGGCCTCGTGCGGCGAACGGCCGACATAGGTGGTGTGCTTGACGGTGTTGGTTGCCGTGTCGATGAAGGAGACGGAGTTCGACCCGATCGAGACGACGACGATCGTGCGGTGGTCGGGCGAGAAGCCCATGCCGTGCACCAGGACCTGCCCATAGTAGAGCGGGCTGAAGTTCGCCGGTTGCGGCTGCCCCAGCCGAATGACGCCGAGCAGCGTGTTGTCGGCTGGGTCGGTGACCGACACCGTGTTGGAGAATTGCTCGGCGGCGTAGACACGGTCACGGTGGCTCACCGGGATGTCGGGCGCGGAAGCCGCGGCGGGTGCTTGTCCAGCCCAGGCGGAAGCGCCGCTCGCCAACACCGTGCCGCTCAGCAGAACAGCGACCAATAGGTTGCGGGTCATTCATGGCTCCTTTTGCACGTTCATCGTGGGCGTGGCGGTCGGCTGTGGCGCCCCTTTCCGCAGGTCGGATGGCTGGGTCGGGGCTGCGACCGAAGGCGGTAAAGGCTGACCGAGCGCCAGCCGCATCGCCGCGATCTCCTGCTGCTGATCGACGATGATTTCCTGCGCGATCCGCCGCAGCTGCTCATTGTGCCCGTGGCGCAACTCGGCTTGCGCCATATCCATCGCTCCTTGGTGGTGCGGGATCATCATGGCCGCGAAATCTTGATCCACGTCGCCGGAGGGCTTGATTTCCATGCCGACCATCATCCGCGTCATCGCGCCGACATTTTCGGAGAGGAACCGTGCTTCCTGGGGCGGGGCCGAGCGGAATGCCGCGGAGCAGATCGCGGTGAGGTACTCGGCCAGGGAAGGCGCCTCGGTGGGGTTTGCTGCCAAAGCGGTTGCCGTGGCGATGAGACCGGCAGTCACCGCCCACGAACTCAGGCGGAATCGCGAGTGCGTGAAAAGAAGCATCCTGGCCCCTCGCTGACGCGCCGGGCGCTTAATTCAACCAACCCGGCTTGGGTCAACCTGACACTGCAGAAAATTGTCGATCCGGTTCGCCGGCGCCAATACGAAGGTGATATGGCGACCATACGCAGTTTGGAGGGGGCGATTGACTGCGGCGCCCGAGATTACCTTCACTGGCTGGCGGCAATGGTTCGACTAGCGCTCGGCAGGGCGCGGTTGGCGCGATTTACCTCGATTTACCGCGGCTAACGAGGTTTAACTCACGCTCGATCAACACAGACGGTTATTTGCTCGGCTGGTGAGGGCTTGGGCTCTCTCAAGCGCCAGCCCAGCGGGAGGAGGCATGCTGCTGCCCCTGGATCTTCGCTTGTTGTGGTATTTCAAGCGGACAGCGGAAATCGGCAGCTTGACCAAGGCGGCGGCGGAACTCGGCACCTCCCAGCCGGCGCTGACCCGTCATATCATGCGGTTGGAGCGCGAATTGCGCGTAGCGCTGCTATTGCGGGACCAGCGCGGCGTGACGCCGACGGAGGCCGGTGCGCTTGTTCTCGACAAAGCCGAGAACCTGCTCCGCCTGGAGCAGGCGATGAAGGACGACATCGGCGCGCTCTCCCGTACGATCGCAGGCGACGTGGCGCTGTGCATGCCTTCGTCCATGCATTGGATCTTGACGGTGCCGATGACCAGTGTCGTTGCGGCGAAATTCCCCGACATCCGGCTTCGCTTGATGGACGGCTTCGACCACCAGTCGCGAGCGCAGCTGAAATCACGTGCGGCCGACCTGGGTGTCATCGTCTACGAGCCCGACACCATTCTCGACGGTGTGGATTGCCGCCCGGTCGCCACCGAGCAGCTATGTTTGATCGGCAGCACCCCGCCGGCAATTCCGCCCGGACCGGTTCACCTCGCGAAGATTGCTGGGTTGCCGTTGATACTCCCGAGTAGCGGAAACAGCCTTCGCCGGCGTCTCGACTTGGCGTTCCGGCGTGCGCATCTGTCCCCGGACATCATCGAAGTCGACAGTTATCAATTGATAACCGATCTGATCCATCAAAGCCGCGGATACACAATCGCGCCGTTCTGTTACGTTGCGGGTAGACGCGAGGGCCAATATTGGTGGTCACCCATCAACAATCTGTCGATCACCTGGGCCATTGCCGTGCAGGAAGCACGCGCCCGTTCGCCCGCCGTCGCGGCGGTCGCGCAAGTATTGCGGCAGCACATAAGCAGCTGGATCGCCAGCAGCAAACTGGCCCGTGCCTTTCCAGCCTAGCCTCGCGTGGCGGATTATGGGTAGTGCCGCTATTGGCGGCACGGGTGTCAGCGGGTTGAGTGCTCTTGCATCGCGCGCCAGATGCGCTCCGGGGTGGCGGGCATGGAGAGGTCGGTGACGCCGAGCGGGGCGAGGGCGTCGAGGATCGCGTTCATGACTGTCGGCGTCGAGGCGACGGTGCCGCCTTCGCCGACACCCTTGGCGCCGAGCGGGTTTGTTGTGCTGGGGACGGGACTGAAATCGATGCTGATCACCGGCATCGTGTCGGCGCGCGGGATGCCGTAGTCCAGCAGTGTGCCGGTCAGCAGCTGACCGCTCTCGCGGTCGTAGATGACGTCCTCCAGCAATGCTTGGCCCGCGCCTTGTGCGACGCCGCCCTGGATCTGCCCTCGCGCCAATAGCGGGTTGATCACGGTGCCGATGTCGTCGACGACGGTGTAGCGGTCGGGCGTCACCTCGCCGGTCTCGGGGTCAACTGGCGTGACCAGGTGCGGTTCTGGAAATCGATCGGGGTGACCCACCTGACCTTGGCCAATTACTACGAAGGCGGCCACCTGCGCCGCATCGCCGGCCGCTCTCTCGGCGACCACATCGCCGCGATGCACCGCTACTGGAACGCCGTCGCCGATTTGCTCTAGCGCCGCGACTCTGGCGGCTCATCAGGGGAGAGAGACACGGGCAGAGACATGGTAACGCGGCTTGAAATTCGGACACGAACTACGTATAATAGGTAAGTTACGTATAGCGGAGATTGTAGGGATGATCACCGTGACCGCAGCCGAGTTTCAGCGTCATTTCGGCCGGTATCAGGACGAGGCCCTGACCCAGCCCGTCGCGATCACCCGCAACGGCCGCGAGCGCCTAGTGATGATGTCAGTCGATGAGTACCGCAAGCTAAAGCGCCGGTCGCGCGAAGTGATCCGGGTGGAGGATTTAAGCGACGCGGATGTAGCGCAGATCGCGGAGGGGAGAATGGATTCGCGCCACGACCACCTCGACGCCGAGCTGAAATAGGCCATGTGTGCCGCTTCCAGCCCCTGAGCTGGGTCTGGTCATCTCCTATGCGTACTTGTGGAGCAGCGAGGCGGCAGAGGGGCAGGAGGAAGGCCTAAAAGACCGGCCGTGCGCCCTCTTGCTTTCGGCCCAGGACCACGGCGGAGATACGGTGGTTGCCGTGGTTCCCGTGACGCATAGCCCACCGCAACGCCTTGAGGAAGCCGTCGAGATACCCGCCGCCGTCAAGCACCGGCTTGGTCTCGATGAGGCCCGGTCATGGATCGTGGTCAGCGAGATCAATCGCTTCGTCTGGCCCGGCCCCGATCTCCGTCCGGTATCCTCCGCCGAGCCCGAACGCTTCGCGTACGGATTTCTGCCGCCGGGACTGTTCCGCCAAGTCATCGACCGGTTCAAGGCGACGGTTGCCGCCCGCCGGCTTCGCACCGTCCGGCGCACAGAATAAGGGGAGGAATATTCCCAGTTGTATCCCCCGTGGCCGGAGGCGCTGCGCTTTTCCGCCCCATGTCGTTTGGTCACTTCGTTAGATGATAACCCGCATCCGTGAGCGCCTTGATCACCGCGTTGGTTTGACCCGGTTGACTTGCTCCGTTGTCTAACGCGAAGCGCACGGCTTCGTCCCGCACCCTACGAATTCCGGCCTTATCTGACTTTTCAGGCAGTACCCACTCCTTTCGGGCTCGGTCGGCGGGGAACTCCACAGTCAACACTCGGTTCAAGGGTCGGCCCTCGACCCGGGCAGACATGCGTTTCGTCGCGAACCGCTTATTTCCGCGGCCGTATCGCCCTGTGCCACTACCCTGGGCTGACCTCGCCAAGGCATCATCCAGTGCCGACGGCACGCCGGTGTCGGATTGGTTTGCCGGGCCGATACTAAATACGCGCCTGAGCACGTCGTCCTCCGTCTCACCAAACTTTCCTATTTGGGCGATCGCGTCCCAGACCTGATCCGAAATGCGTATCGAGCGCATCCCTTCGCCCTCCACTGGCGGCTCACCCTAATAAGAGGGGCCAGGTATTCCACTTTGTCAAGTGAGAAGTGAATCAACTTAATAAAGTGAACAACCAAATCGCGGCGGGAAAATCCGATTGGCGGTCGAATGGCCCTCTTGGGACATGTGCGAAATCGAAGGGTCGGCGTTCGCGAGTCGCCTGAGAAAATGGATGCGCTCTCGCTGGTGCGACGGGCGTCAGCGCCTTGGGTGCTGCCGCATCGCGCGCCAGATGCGCTCGGGGGTGGCGGGCATGGAGAGGTCGGTGACGCCGAGCGGGGCGAGGGTCGAGGATTGCGTTCATGACTGTCGGCGTCGAAGCGACGGTGCCGCCTTCGCCGACCCCTTTGGCGCCCAGCGGGTTTGTTGTGCTGGGGACGGGACTGAAATCGATGCTGATCGCGGGCATCGTGTCGGCGCGCGGGATGCCGTAATCCATCAATGTGCCGGTCAGGAGCTGGCCGCTCTCGCGGTCGTAGATGACGTCCTCCAGCAATGCTTGGCCCGCGCCTTGCGCGACGCCGCCCTGGATCTGCCCCTTCGCCAATAACGGATTGATCACCGTGCCGATGTCGTCGACGACGGTGTAGCGGTCGGGCTTCACCTCGCCGGTCTCGGGGTCGATTTCGAGTTCGCAGATATGGCAGCCATTGGGGAAACTCGGCATATCGGAGGAGAAGGCGCCCGCACCCTGCAGGCCGACACCCAGCTGCGACGGCAGGCCCACCGGGATGAACGACATCTGCGCGACCTGACCGATCGGCATCGAACGGTCGGTGCCGGCGATCGTGAAGGCGCCGTCGGCAAACGCGATGTCGGCGGCATCGGCCTCCATGAAATGGGCGGCAAAGCGCTTGCCGCGCTCGATGACTTCGTCGGCGGCGGCGCGCAGGGCGCTGCCGCCGATCATCATGCTGCGCGAGGCGTAGGTGCCGCGGCCGATCGCGACCTCGTCGGTGTCGGCCTGCGCCAGATGGATCTTGTCGTCGGGCACGCCGAGCCAGTCGGCGACCATCTGCGCATAGGTGGTCTCGTGCCCTTGCCCATGCGACAAAGTGCCGGCGACGATCGTCACCTCGCCAGAGGGGTCGAAGCGCAATTCCATGCGCTCATTGAAGACGCCGGTATTGTCGACGTAGTAGACAATGCTGCGGCCGCGGTATTTGCCGTCGGCTTCGCTCCGGGTGCAGCGCGCGGCGTAGCCGTCCCAGTCCGCCAAGATCTGGCACTTGGCCAATGCCGCTGCATAGTTCCCGGTGTCGTAGACCCAGCCGGTCCGCGTCTCATACGGATAGGCGTCGGGCCGGATCAGGTTCTTTTTGCGCAGTTCCGCCGGGTCGATCCGCATCTCGCGCGCCGCCCGGTCGACGAGGCGCTCGATGATGTAGACGGCCTCGGGTCGGCCGGCGCCGCGATAGGGCGCGGTCGGCGCGGTATTGGTGAAGACGAGGCTGCTCGTCACCGCCACCGCCGGGATGTCGTAGACGGTCGAGGCGAGCTTCAGCGAAAACACGATCATGACGATCCCGGCGCCCTCGATATAGGCGCCGGCGTTGTGCGAGCCGGTCCAGCGCAATGCCAGAAATTTGCCGTCCGCATCGAGCGCCAGCTCGGCGGTCACATTCTGGTCGCGCCCCTGGTAGTCGCCGAGCAATGCCTCGGAGCGGGTCGGGATCCATTTGACCGGACGGCCAACGCGGCGGGCGGCCCATAGGACGACCGCCTCCTCGGGGTAGACATTGCCCTTCATGCCAAAGCCGCCGCCGACATCGCGCGCGACCACACGGATGCGGCTCTCGGGTACGTGCAGGATCTGGTGCGCGAGGATCTGGCGGGTGCCGTGCACATTCTGCGTGCTGCTGAAAAGCGTCCAGCGGCGGGTACCGGGATCGTAGTCGCCAATGCAGCCGCGCGGCTCCATTGTGACGGCGGTGAGGCGGTTGTTGTAGAGCGACAGCCGCGTGACGTGATGGGCGCGGGCGAAGGCGGGGTCGACCGCATCGGCATTGCCCATGCGCATCGTGAAAGAAATGTTGTTGGCGGCGCCGTCATGCACTAAGGGCGCGCCGGGCCGGACCGCATCCTCGGCGCGCACGACCGCCGGCAATGCCTCGTAATCGACCGATACCAGCTCCGCCGCATCGCGCGCCTCGGCTTCCGTGGCGGCGATGACGACCGCGACGCGCTCGCCGACATAGCGCACGCGACCCTGCGCCAAGGGCGGTCGCTTAGTGCGGAAGCCCGCGGGCCCGCCCATATCCTCGGCCATCACCTCGGGGTCGAGCGTGCCGAGCCCGTCCGCCGCCCAATCCTCGCCCGTCAGCACGGCAAATACGCCCGGCATCCGCTCCGCCGCAGCCTTGTCGATACCCCGGATCAGCGCATGCCCATGCGGCGAGAAGACGAAAACCGCATGCGCCTGGCGAACCAGGTCGATATCCGCGACATAGCGTCCGCGCCCGGTCAAGAAGCGCGGGTCCTCCTTGCGGGTGACCGGTTGGCCGATGCCAAAGCGCATGATGCCTCCCCTCCGTTCATCTGCGCGACGCTACAACCGCCGCTGGCGAACGTCGAGCACGCGAGAACCCGCGCCGCTTTCCTCACACCGGCGAAAATCCGGCGCCCATTCGAGGATAGACCGTCCCAGCCTACTTTAGCGCCGAGGTCGCCTGTCCTCGTGTTCCCTTCAAATCTGAATCCCGGCGGGGGTTCCCCGATTCCTGGCCCTTGACGGGAACGTACCATGAACGTATAAGCTAGCCTTCGCTACGAGCTGGAGCCTGCCGATGCCGGAAATCGATGCCGATCCCCTATCGCCGTTCTGTTCTCCGCTGCTTTTCGGACCCGGAGTCCAGGAATCTCAATTACTTGGCCCTGATCCCTTCTTGCCTCGCGCGCGAGGCGCGCGGGCGCTCGCCAAAGGAAGCTCCGGCAACCCAGGGGGCCGGCCGCGCGGCATCCAACCGCCGTCGCCGCGAGAGAGCGCCGGGGCGACGTGAAAACGCCTTCAGAGACCCAAGTAGAATTTGCGGACGAGCTCGTTGTTGTTGAGCTCGTCGGCCGAGGCACCTTCGAAGGCGATCTTGCCGTGAACAATGACATAGCCGCGGTCGGCGATGCGGACGGCCTGGTTGAAGTTCTGCTCGGCCATCAGCACGGTCAGCTGGTGGCGCTCTTTCAGCTCCTTGATCTTTTCGATTGTCCGCTTGACGAGAACCGGTGCGAGGCCGACCGAGGGCTCGTCGATCAGCAATATCTTGGGGGCCGACATCAGTGCCCGCGCCAGGGCCAGCATCTGCTGCTCGCCGCCGCTGAGGCTGCCGGCGAGTTGGCGCCGCCGCTCCTGCAGCACCGGAAAAGTCTCGTACGACATCTGGAGGTTGCGCGCGATCTGGGCCCGGGCGAGCGCGCGGAAGGCGCCCAGCAGCAAATTCTCCTCGACCGTCAGCTTGGGGAAAAGGCGCCGCCCTTCCGGCACCAACGTGATTCCGAGATCGACGATCTCCTCGGTGGCGCGGCCGATCAGGTCGTAAGTCTCGCCGTCGATCTCGGCGACGATAGTCCCGGCCGCCGGCATCAGCATCCCCATCACGCATTTCATCAGGGTGCTCTTGCCGTTGCCGTTGGTGCCGAGCAGCACCACCGTCTCGCCCGGTGCTACCGACAGGCTGACGTCCTCGAGCACCCGCACCGAACCGTAGCCGGCGTCGATCCCGGTGAGGGTGAGGCTACTCGCCAAGATAGGCCCTCTCGACCTCGGGGTTGCGGATCGCTTCCTGCGGCGCGCCGTCGGCGATCTTCTGGCCGGCGACCAGCACGACGAGCCGGGTCGAGAAGCTCATGACCGCGCGCATGATGTGCTCGATCAAGACGATCGTGATGCCGGCCTCGTTGAGGCGGAACAGCACGGCCAGGATCTCTTCGATCTCGGACGGCGAGAGGCCGGCCATCGTCTCATCGGCGAACAAGAGCCGCGGCGCGCTGGCAACGGCACGAGCCAGCTCGAGCTTGCGCATTTCGACCTGGGTCAGATCGCGCGGCAGGCGCTGCGCCTTCTCGGCGAGCCCGACATCGGCCAGGAGCGCCTGGCAGCGCTCGCCGATCGCCGCACTCGAAAGCCGCGCGCCGTGCCGGGCATTGACCGTGTAGAGGAGCGGGATGCGCAGATTGTCGAGGAGGCTGAGGCTGCGGAACGGCTTGGGCAGCTGAAAGCTGCGTGCCAGCCCCAACCGCGTGCGCTGGTACGCCGGCAGGCCGTCGATCCGGCGCCCGTCGAAGAGGATGCTGCCACTGTCGTGGTGCAATGCGCCGCACAGGCAGTTGACGAGCGTGCTCTTGCCCGACCCGTTGGGTCCGATGAGGCCGAGCCGCTCGCCGGTCTCGACCGCAATGTCGATTCCTTCGAGCGCCACGAACCCGCCAAAGCGTTTGCCGAGCCCGCTGACTTCGAGGATCGGCTGGGCCATCAACGCAGCCTGGCACGTCGGCGGCTCTGCACCAGCCCGACGATACCGTTGGGAGCAATGACGACAAAAAGGATCAGCAAAACGCCGACGATCAAGAGGTTGAGCGCGGAGGAGATCGTCACGGTGGCGAGCTGCTGAATGGTGCCGAGCAGCACCGCGCCGATGATCGGGCCGACCCAGCTGGTCATCCCGCCAATCATTGGCATCGCCACACTGTTGACCGCGTAGGACAGATTAAAGGCCGAGGTCGGGTCGAGATAGGTGACGTAATAAGGAAGGGGGGCGCCGGACATGCCCATCAACGCGCCGCTCAACGTCGTCGAGATAAGCTTCAGCCGCAATGTCGGGACACCTCCGGCCTCGGCCGCCTGCTCGTCGTCGCGGATCGCATTGAAGCCGAGCCCGAGTGTCGAGCGCTCGATGGTTCGCGCGATCGCCACCGAGACCCAGGTCAGCGCCAGCATCAGCGAATAGAGGTATTGGATGTAGCTGCCGTAGAGCGGCGATTGCTGCGGCCGGATGACATAGATGCCGCGCGACCCGCCGACAAAATCCCAGTTGACGATAAAGGTCTGCGCCACGATCGCAAACGCCAGGGTGGCGATCGCAAAGAAAACCCCCTTCAGCCGCAAAGTCAGGTAGCCCATGCCGAAGCCGAGGATCCCGGACATTATGCCGCCGACCAGGATCATGACCGGCACCGGCACCGAGGTGAGCTTGTGGAGCACGACCGAGCTGTAGGCGCCGACGGCAAAGAAGGCACCCACCCCGAAATTGGTGTATCCGGTATAGCCGCCGAGAATGTTCCAAGCCGTCGCCAGCACGATGTATTGCAGCACGACATAGCCGGCGAAGAAGAAATACTCGTTGGTGAACAGCCAGCGCGTCAGCACCAGGAACGCGACAGCGACGATGAACGAGACGACCCAGAACTTGGCCGCGCCCATTGCGGGCTCACTCGAAGCCTCTCTCCCGCAATGCGGGAGAGGGGCAGGTGGTGTACCTACCGTTCATCCTCACCTTCCGAGGATGCCGGCGGGACGCACCGCCAAGGTCAAGAGAAGGAAGCCGAACGCCACTGCCGGCGCCCAGGAGGGGCCGTAGAAGGTCGCGGTGATGCTTTCGACTATGCCGATCAGCATGGCACCCGCGAGCATCCCGGGAAAGCTCGTCATCCCGCCGAGCACGCAGATCGCAAAGATGCGCCCGATATAGTCGCGGCCGATCGACGGCTCGACCGGCTGGATGATGATCAAAAGAGCGCCGGCGACCGACGCCGTCGCGATCGAGATGCCAAAGGCGATCCGCTTGACCCGGCTCGGGTTGGCGGCCATCAGCTGCAACGCCAGCCGGTCCTGCGACACCGCCAGGATGGCGCGGCCGATAAAGGTGCGCCCGAGAAAGACGTCGAGCACGACAAGCATCAGCAGTGAGACGAGACACGGGATCAGCATCCGCAGCGGCAGGTCGACAAAGCCGAAATGCAGGCTCGGGCCGATATAGGGGGCGTCGACAAAGCGGTAGTCGACGCCGAAAACCAGGATCAGCGCGACCTCACCGACAAACAATAGACCAAAGAAAAAGGCCAGGCCCTGGATCGATTCCTCGCCGCGCTGCTCGAAGGCGTAATAGTAAATCTGATAAACAGCCATACCGAGCAGAAAGAACGCCGGCGCCATTACGACACCGATCAAGATCGGGTCGACGCCGAAATTTGAATTGATGACGTAAGCGACAAATGACCCCAGCATGATGAAGGCCGGGTGGGCGATATTGACGATGTCGAGCATGCCGAAAGAGATCGTCACGCCGATCGTCACTGCTGCGTAGAAGCCGCCGAGCAGGAGCCCGGCGACGACCGCGTTGATCGCGAGGTCGAGCGAAAACAACTGCGCTAGCCGGCGGGGGCCATATGGGGGCGCCCGTCATCGGCGCATATCGGCAGGCGCGGCATGGCTTGTTTCCCCCCGGTTGTGTTCGATCGCGCGCGACCGTATTAGAGCAGCATCAGGCCGGTCTGTTAAGGGCGCATAGCGGGCCGATGCCAGGGAGGGAGCGATGATCGAGGAAACCCAGCAGCAACATCGGTTCCGCCATTTCTCGGCAGCAGCAACCGCACTAGCCACGTGCCTCCTTGCCGGACCCGCGGCTCGGGCGGCGGAGCCGATCACGATCGGCTTTGGCATGGCGTTGACGGGCGGGCTCGCCGCCGCCGGCAAGACGGCGTTGCTGGCCATGCAGATCTGGCAGGACGACGTCAACGCCAAGGGGGGTCTCTTGGGCCGGCCGGTCAAGCTCGTCTATTACGACGACCAGACCAATCCGCCAACGGTGCCGGGGATCTATACCAAGCTGCTCGATGTCGACAAAGTCGATGTCATCGTTTCCGGCTATGGCACGAACATGATCGCGCCGGCGATGCCAATCGCGATTCAGAAGGATCGCCTCCTCCTCGGGCTATTCGGGCTGGCGGTCAACAGCGAGTTCCATTACCCGAAATACTTTTCGATGCTGCCCACCGGACCCGACCCCAAGCACGCCTTCTCCGACCCGTTTTTCAAAGTCGCGATGGCGAAGGAGCCAAAGCCCAAGACTTTGGCGATTGTCGCCGCCGACGCGGAATATCCCAAGAATGCGTCGGAGGGTGCCCGCGACACCGCCAAGTCTCTGGGCCTCCAGGTGGTGTACGACAAGAGCTACCCACCCTCGACGGCCGATTACTCGCCGATTGTTCGCGCCATTCAGGCGACCAATCCCGAGATCGTCTTTGTCGCTTCCTATCCGCCCGATTCGGCAGGCATGGTGCGCGCGGCAACTGAAATCGGTCTCAAGACGCGATATTTCGGCGGCGGCATGGTCGGGCTGCAGTTCACCTCGGTCAAACAACAGTTCGGCCCGAAGCTCAACGGCATCCTCGATTACGACTGGTGGATCCCGGAACCCAAAATGCAGTTCCCCGGCATCATGGAGTTTCTGAAGAAATATCAGGCCAAGGCGCCGGGCGAGGGAATCGACCCGCTAGGCTGGTATCTGCCGCCCTTTGCCTACGCCAACCTGCAGGTCCTGGGTGAAGCGGTCGAGGGCGCGAAGAGCCTCGACCAGACCAAGCTCGCCGATTACATCCGCCGCCATTCGTTCAACACGATCGTCGGCGAAATCGCCTTCGGCAAGGACGGCGAATGGGCGAAGCCGCGGGTGCTGGAGGTGCAGTTCCAGGACATCCAGAGCAACGATCTCGAGCAATTCGGCAATACGAAAACCGAGGTGATCCTCGAACCCGAGGAATTTCGCACCGGCGAGGTCGTCGAGCCCTATTCGAGCGTCAAGAAATAGCAACGCGCGGACCCGCTGATCACGGCGGGTCGGCGCGAGGCTGGAAGGGTCGCAGCGGCGGAGTTTTTTTGGTGCTCCGCCGTCGCAGTGGGTATTATGACTAGTCGCTGTCCGGGTCGGATCTCGCGTAAACCGTGATACACCCGGTCAAGCAATTGGGGACGGCGTTGTTCGCCCCTATGGGCACGAAGACATGGTTAGTGAACGCATCGGCCGCCACCGAATGTGCGGTCCCGGCCGGGTGTGGGTTCGTATCCGGCGCGACCGTCGCCGGCACATTAAGCGTCGGCACCCGTTGATCAAGGGTTTCGCTCAACGCGTCGATCACGTCGAGAGTGGCAGCACCCTGAGCGGTCAAGACCGGCGCCGCTAGGGCCGTGCCATTTGGGGGGCGCGCCGGGGTAATGGCGTTGGGGGCGAGATTGCTGCCCGAGGAGGCGGCGTAGTAGTGATTATCGCCCTTGTTGAACCAGACTTCGTCGCCGACACCCGCACCGCGCACGTTCGCTGTGATGCCACCGGTTTTCGCGTCCAAGATTACTAATTGAGGTGCCGCAGTACCGGTATCCCTGTCCGCATTCGTCGTCCATTTGGCTCCCGCCGTATCCCAAATCGTATTGCAGCCGACCAGCAAATCCTCGCTGGGGCCCAACGCGAGCCCGGCCGGCGAGCAAAACTTCACCGTATAGGTCGCCTCCACTGTGCCCGTCTTCGAGATGCGCAGGACCCCTCCCACCGTGGGGTTCCCACTTATTTGCGGAATCGACAGATAGAACTTTTTGGTGCCGGGATCCCACACTGGTTGTTCAGCGCCATTCTGCGCATCGACACCATGAGCCGCATCAAAGATTATATTCGTTCCGCAGGTGAGAGCGCCGGTCGTCTTGTCGACCGCGACCAAGGTGCCAAACGGCGGGCTTGAGGCGTTGTTGATCGCCAGGATCAGCCCGTCCTGCGGGTCGTAAGCCAGTTCGTCCGCACGCGTTTTTTCGGGTACGCCGAGTACAGTTTTCGTGAAGCACTCGCTGACGGTCTTGGGCGGGTTGAACCGGAGGTCGAAAGTGAGCACGCGGCTCGGGGCGTCGGTCACAAAGAGCCACGGGAACGCTGCTACGACGCCGTTAGGACCGGCACAATCATTGGCGCCAGCGGGGGGAGAGCACGGCACAAAGCCGGCGAACGCCGCGTGGCCGTTGTTCGGGAAGATCTGCGTGACGATTGCAACCCCTACGTCAGCCGTGTCGACGGCTTTGTTGGAGCGATCAGCGAGATAGTACGTCCCGGTCGACTGATCCACGAAGCTGATATCGAAAGAATACATACCTTTGGTAGTATTCGTGGCTGACACCGGCACCGCCATGCTGTCGATCAGGCGGACGGGCGGTTCAACCTTTTTTCCGGCGGCCCACGACGCGGTCCCGGCGAGCAGCAGACCCGGAGCAACCGCCGCCAATGCCAAGGGGCCGAGGTATTTCCTGAGTATAGCGTGCAGTATACTGTGCTTCCGAAGCATATCCTCCTCCTTCTAGCGTTGTTTGCCAATCGGAATCGGACGAGCTCGCGCCCGACGCTTGGAAAATACCGGGACCAGCCATTGAGTCAACGCTTTTTTGACGGGTTTTTGACGCATTTAACTAGGCCTAGATGCCGGTTATATTGTGGCTACATTTCTGCTACATTGGGAATTTGTAACTTGACTACCGATAATCTCCCGAGAACGTCGAATGGCTGAACCGATGCAAGCAAGCGAGACGCCGCTTGAAGATCCTGCTCATTGAGGACGACGGAGAGACTGCTGATTACGTCGCGAACGGCCTTCGCGAAGAAGGCCACCTAGTGTCCCAGGTGGCAAGCGGCGCGGAAGGCCTCATTTGTGCAATGGGCAACGGTTTCGATCTGCTGATCGTCGATCGGATGATACCCGGCCTTGACGGACTAAACCTCGTCAAGAGCTTGCGCGCCGCGGGCCATCTTACACCCGTTCTGTTCTTAACCGCGCTCGGCGGGGTTGAGGACCGGGTCTCGGGCCTCAACGCCGGCGGTGACGATTATCTGGTGAAGCCTTTCGCTTTTTCCGAGCTCGTTGCGCGGGTTGCCGCATTGGGGCGAAGGCCGCATACGACCGTGGCAGAGACCAGGCTGCACGTGCTTGATTTGGAGCTCGATCTGCTGTCGCGCACGGTGCGGCGTCGCGGGGAGCTGATCGAACTCCAGCCAAGGGAATTCCGCCTGCTGGAATACCTGATGCGCCATGCCGGCCAGGTGGTCACCCGCACGATGCTGCTCGAGCACGTCTGGGACATTCATTTCGACCCGCGTACGAACGTTGTCGAAACCCATATCAGCCGGTTGCGGAGCAAGGTCGACAAAGGCTTCGAGGCCGAGCTGATCCACACGGTTAGAGGGGCAGGGTATTGTGTCCGTAGCCCTACCTAGAATCCTCCGAACCTCGAGCTTTCACCTTACCTTGGCCTATGCGGGGCTGTTCGGCGCTTCGGTGCTGATCCTGTTCGGGGTCATCTACTGGGCGACCAATATATATATGGCGAACTCGCTGGATGCAGCGGTTGACAGCGATATCACCGAGCTCGAGGACAGTCTACAGGTCGGCGGAGATGCGGCGTTGACAGCACTGGTTATGGAACGAGTGCGACAGATGCCGTACGGTCCGATGTATTATTTGCTCCAAGATCCAAATGGGAAGGTCGTTGCCGGTAGTCTTTTGCCTTTTTACGGCGGAGAGGGCCGATTCGATCTGAAAATCCCGAGATCCGGTGCGCCGAGTGTGCCTATCCATAGCCGCGGCATTATCTTGAACGACGGCAAGTATTTGATGGTGGGAGTCGACGCGCTTCCGCGTCGCGAGATGCACAAGCTCATTGTGCGGGTGTTCGGCTGGAGTTCCGCCATCTCTCTGGTGCTGGCGTTCGGCGGCGGGGCGCTGATGAGTGGCGGTCTGCTTCGGCGTATTGAAACAATCAGCCGGGCTGCGCGCGACATCATGGCAGGCGACTTCTCCAGAAGGATCCCGGTCCGCGGCACCGGCGACGAACTCGATCATCTGGTCGCGAGCCTCAACGCCATGCTCGAGCGCAATGAGGCCGCAATGGAGAGCGTGCGTCAGGTGTCAAACGATATCGCGCATGATTTGCGCACGCCACTGACCCGGCTGCGCCAGCGGCTTGACCTTGCGCAGCGGCGGGCGCGGTCGGTCGAGGAGTGGCGAGGCGCTGCGGAGGGGTGCGTCTCCGACATGGATGCGATCCTGGAGAGCTTTGGCGCGTTGCTGCGCATCGCGCAAATTGCAAGCGGGGGGCCGGCGCGCCGCTTCGCCGAGGTTGATCTATCGGAGCTGCTGTGCACGCTGATCGAAGTATACCAGCCGATGGCTGAAGAGAAAGAACAGCGTTTCACGGCCGATATCGTGCCGGGGCTAGTGGTCTGGGGAGACCGCGAGCTCCTGGCGCAGATGATCGCAAACGTAATCGAGAACGCGATGAAGCACTCGCCTGTGGGAGCATCCATTGGACTTACGACCCTTCAGTCGCCCAGCGCAATAACTGTCACCGTAATGGATAACGGGCCGGGGATTCCGGTCGCGGATCGCGGGCGTGTGTTCCGGCGTTTTTATCGGCTGGAAAGCAGCCGCAGCACGCCGGGAAGCGGACTTGGCCTCAGCTTGGTCGAAGCGATCGCAGCACTTCACAGGGTGAGCATCGAGCTAACCGATAACGGTCCTGGCTTGCGCGTCACGCTGCAGTTTTTTGCTCCTGATCAACAAACCTTTGCTGGAGATCGCCTCGCTAAGCACCAGACGCGAGGAGAGCTATGGGTAGTCAGCGATCACCCTCCCGTCGTCAGTCGAAATACGGTGCCGACTGCAAGCTCGGAATATTGAACGGATTTCACGGGACCGATCACGGCCGACCGGGTGGGCTCCCGCCGCGCCGTCGCGGTGGGGTCAGGGCGGAAGCAGCGGCTCGCCGCGCATATATTTGCCGCGGCAGAACAACAATGTGGGCCGATTGGTATAAGCGTAGCGCTCGACGTGGCCGATGAAGATGATGTGGTCGCCGCCATAATGGCGATACTCGTTGCGGCACTCGAAATGCGCGGCGGCGCCGATCAGCACCGGCGCGCCGCATTCGGGGATCATGTGGTCGATCTCGGCGAACTTGTTGTCGTGGGTGCGGGCGAATTTGTTCGACAGCTCTATCTGGTCGTAAGCCAAGATGTTGACGACGAAATGCGAGCCCTCCTGAAAGGCCGGCAGGCTCTGCGCGTAGAGCGACGCGCTCCACAGCACCAGCGGCGGCGTCAGCGACACCGAGGTGAAGGAGTTGGCGGTCATCCCGTAGAGTCCACTATCCGCGCCGCGCGCCGTGATGATCGTGACACCGGTCGCGAAGGTGCCGAGCGCGTTGCGCAAATCGCGCGAGTCGAAACCCTCGCCCGCGGTGCTTCGCACCGGTGCGGCGTGGCTGCCAGCGGCGTCGTGTTCCATGGCCGGTCCCCTAGAGGGGCGCGTCGGGCGGCAGCCCGAGCGCCACCCTGCCGTAGACCGCGCCGTTGACATCCCAGTTCAGCACATAATGGGCATTTGCCGCATGAACGTCGCGGAAGGCCCGCTGGATCGGGTTTCTTTCGTAGATTGCACCACCGCCGGTCGCGGTGAAGAGCAGATCGACTGCCTTGGTGCACAAGGTCGCCGCAAAGGCGCCGTCGCGCCGGTAGCGCGCCCGCTGCTCGATACTGGGCACGATCCCGGCCTCGGTGATCCGCGTCGCCTCGTCGCAATCGCGCAGCACGATCGCTTCCGCCGCATCGGCCATCGCCGCCGCCTCCGCGAGGTGGACCTGGATGTTGGTAAAATCGGCGAGGTTTTTGCCGGTATAGGCGCTGAGCCGGTTGCGGGTCGTCTCTGCGAAATGCTGGATCGCACCGCGGG
>Ga0210407_10000564_pt1 | contig 41092 bp, 40 predicted proteins | sample IncBWC27MmetaG_FD_150860 | JGI IMG/M metagenome (GOLD analysis project Ga0210407, IMG submission 150860) | Forest soil microbial communities from Barre Woods Harvard Forest LTER site, Petersham, Massachusetts, United States - Inc-BW-C-27-M | ecosystem: Environmental > Terrestrial > Soil >...
TGACCACAAAATCACGCACTCTCTTCTGCATCGGCAGGTGATACATCAACTCCAGCATGAGGTCTTCGAGGATCATACGCAAGCCGCGCGCGCCGACTTTGCGCTGAAGAGCCAACTCCGCAACGGTTTCGAGAGCGTCGTCCGTGAACCGCAGGCGCACGTTTTCAAATTCAAACAGACGCTGGTACTGCTTCATCAGGGCGTTCTTCGGCTCGGTCAAGATCTTCATCAGGGCGCCCTTGTCGAGGTCGCTCATGACGCCCGCGACAGGCAGACGGCCGACAAATTCGGGGATCAGGCCATAGCGAATCAGATCGCCGGGCTGCACCTGTTCCAGCAATTCCGTGTTGCGGCGCTGCGCCGATGTCGCTCCAGACTCGGTATGGAAGCCAAGCGACCGGCGGCCGACGCGCTTTTCGATCAGCTTTTCGAGGCCGACGAATGCGCCTCCACAAATAAATAAGATGTTCGTCGTGTCCACCGGGGTAAATTCCTGGTGCGGATGCTTGCGGCCGCCTTGTGGAGGCACATTGGCAACGGTGCCTTCGAGAATCTTCAGCAGCGCCTGCTGGACGCCCTCGCCGCTGACGTCGCGGGTGATGGAGGGGTTTTCATCCTTCTTGGCGATCTTGTCGATCTCATCAATATAGATGATGCCTTGCTGGGCCTTCTGCACGTCGCCGTCGGCGGCCTGCAAAAGCTTCAGAATAATATTTTCGACGTCTTCGCCTACATAGCCGGCCTCGGTGAGCGTGGTGGCGTCAACGATGGCGAAAGGCACGTCGAGCATTCGCGACAGCGTCTGAGCCAGCAGGGTCTTGCCGGTACCCGTGGGCCCAATCAGCAGAATATTGGACTTACTGAGTTCGACTTCGCCGGGCTGCTTGTTGAGGAATATACGCTTGTAGTGATTGTAAACCGCGACAGCCAATTTCTTTTTCGTGCGGTCCTGGCCGATGACGTAGCTGTCCAGGAACTGCTTGATCTCCGGCGGCCGAGGCAGGCGGCGCGCGGGGGCAGTGGCTTGCTCGCGCTTTTCGTCTTCCAGAATCGTCTGGCAGACGCCGACACACTCGTTGCAGATGTACGCCCGGGGATAATCCGAAGGCGAACTGATGAGCTTCTCCACCTGCTCCTGGGTCTTGTGGCAGAAGGAGCAACGGAGCGGTTCGTCTGGCGTATATTTTTTCACTTGTGTGAGGGCCTCTCCTCCGGCACAGGCTCCGGAGTTGCTGAATACCATTCTAGGCCGATTTTTCCCCAGGGTGAAATAGAAAGTGTGAGCCTTGCCATCAAACAGAAACGCTTGTGGATTTCTTTCCGCGACCGGCCCGGCCGGTGAGCGGCGAAATTTTACCGGTGCTTGTAGATGATCTCATCGATCATCCCGTATTCCTTGGCCTGCTCCGGATTCATGATGTAATCGCGCTCCACGTCCTTTTCGATGCGCTCAACGGGCTGCCCGGAGTGCTTGGAAAGGATGTTGTTGATGGTCGTGCGCATGCGCAGGATTTCCTTGGCGTGCAGGTCGATGTCGGTGGCCTGGCCGCCGAGGCCGCTCATCCACGGTTGGTGGATCAAAATGCGCGCATTCGGCAGGGCAAAGCGCTTCTTGGGGGAGCCGCCGGCGAGCAGCACTGCGGCGATGGAAGCGGCCTGGCCCACGCAGGTGGTGACTACGTCCGGCTTGACGAACTGCATGGTGTCATAGATGGCAAAGCCGGCAGTGATGGAGCCGCCCGGGGAATTGATGTACAGCTGAATGTCTTTTTCCGGGTCCTCGGCCTGCAGGAAGAGCATCTGAGCCGTGGCCAGGTTGGCGACGTGGTCGTCGATCGGGGTACCGATAAAGATGATGTGTTCTTTCAGGAGACGCGAGTAAATGTCGTAAGCGCGCTCGCCCCGGCTGGTCTGCTCAACCACCATGGGTATCAGAGTGGTCGCGTAATAAGAAGGTTCGTCGTAGTTTTTCATGTAAGAAAGTCGGCTCGCAGGAGCGGGGTCTGGTTCACTGGGCGCTTGCCGCGGCGACTGTCTTGACGCTGGCGTTCTGCGCCAACCAGTCGATGGTTTTGTCACTCCGCAGCTTCGCTTTCATCCTATCGAGCGCACCCTGCTTTGTCAAACGAGCGCGAAGCGCCTCCGCGGATTCACCGGAGTGGCCGGCCATGTGTTCAATCTCATGGTCGAGTTCCTCGTCAGTGACGTCGATTTTTTCCTCGGTGGCGATACGATCGATGACCAGTTCGGCTTTCACATCATCCTTGGCGCGCTCTTCCTGGCGATGGCGGAGGCTCGCCCAATCAACATTGACTTGCCGTGGGTCCACACCTTGCTGGGCCAGGGAACGAACCACCCGCTCGAGTCGCACGTCCATTTGATGCTCGACCAGCGATTCGGGTACGGGAAAGTCATGCAGCTTCACGAGTTCGCCGATCACTTTTTCGCGCTGCAGATCTTTCTGGCGATGATCACGCTCGTGCTCGAGGCTTTCGCGGATCTTGGTCTTCAACTCATCGAGCGAAGTGGCGTCGCTGACGTCCTTGGCAAATTCGTCGTTCAGCTCGGGAAGTTGCTTGGTCTTGATGCCGAGAACGTCCACTGAATAGTGGAAGAGCTTGCCGGCGAGCTTGGGGTCGGGATAGTCCGCGGGGTAGTTGACGTCAAAATCCTTGTGATCGCCGACGCTGGCGCCGCGCAGGTTTTCGTTGAAGGGCTCCATGGTCTCTTCGGCGCCGACGTGGCAGAGAACGCTTTCGGCTTGGAGGGGCTCGCCACCGCCTTCGGGCGTGCCATTCAGCTTCACCTGAACGAAATCATCGTTTTGGACGACGCGGCCTTCGACAGGGGTGAACGCAGCGGCGCGCTGCTGCATCCCCGCCATCGCTTTGGTGACATCCTCATCGGTGAGGGTCATTTCCGGCATTTCGATCTCGAGGCTCTTGTAGTTGGCCAGAGTAATTTCGGGCAGCACATCGAAGGAAGCACGGAATTTCACCGGCTGACCTTCGTTGAATTCGAGTTTGTCCACCTGCGGCTGCGAAACGGGAGAGAGTTTCTGCTCGGCCACGGCCTTCTCAACGGTTTCCGGCACCAGGTTCTGCAGCACTTCGCTCTTGATGTCTTCCGCGAAGCGCCGCTTGATCAACGAAATGGGGGCCTTGCCCGGACGGAATCCCGGAACCCGCGCCATCTTGGCAAATTCCTTGGCGACCTTTTCAGCGGCCTTCGAAACCTCTTCGGCGGGAATTTCCAGTTCAAGTTCTCTACGGCAGCTAGCTTCCGCCATTTTCTTCTCCCTTAAAGGAAATCAAAACCCTTGGTCAATTAATTTGAAACTGCCGGTCCGGCAGGCGGATGGTGCGGGGCCAAAAACACGCATCCGGGTTCCTTTACACCATACCGCGCATGCTGCGGAAATTTCATGGATTACAGTGCGGAACCCAGCGGAAATCCTGCAAGCGACCACGAACTTCAAGTATAGGTTAGCCCGCGTTTGCGGTCAACGAAGGCTGTGGAATGGGCTGCTCGCCGGATGATGTCTCTTTCCCGGTAACGCCGGGACTTGGCCGAGCAGAATTCTTACTGAGGTTGCTTCCGCATTTCGTAGCTCGTCGTGGTATTGGTTTCCTTATTCTCATAAGTGGCGTGAATGGTTTCGCCATCCGCAGCAACGGTCAAGCGCAAAACCCCAAGTATTTTCCCATCGTGTTTACTAGTCTGTTCGATCGTGTTTGGACTTACCCGCTTCACGGAAACCATCGGGTGACCAGGGTCGTCCTCTACGGGATAGTACTTGCCATCGAACTTTGCGTCGTACTTTTCGCCAAGCGGGGTCTCCGCACTGAATCCATTCGCCGTGCATCGGTATTTGATGATGGAACCGTTCTGGGACCTGCTGACTTTGTAGGCTCGCCACGATCCGGAAAGGACGTGAGAGCCAGCAGGCCGCTCATCAACTCGTTTACTAAGAGTTTCGATTGTGACTGCCTGCGCCTCGGTCGTGTCTTTTACTACTTGGGTCAGCGAGTTTCCATCTTGAGAAACCGTATCGACTTCCGTAAACATCGTCTTTCCCGCTTTCTTGGAGATGATTTCGACCGTGTGGTCATCCAAGGTTCGAACGCTCATCGTGTCCCAGTAGCCAGTTTCTGGAACCTTCTGGTCGTTTCCATCGGCTTTGATTTTCAGATTTTCACTCCAACCAGGGCCGCGAAACATGCCTTTTGCAAGTGAATACACTATCGGTTTCTGAGGAAGCTGCATCGTGTTTGCATCGATGATCCAAGTGCCATCGAAACGGCTATGGGCAAGCGACGCCACTGGCGACAAAAGCAGCAGAGCGAGGAGTATCTTCATACGAATCCCGGTCGTGAACTTCGACGGTCCATATCCTACCGCCAAAATGTGGCCAAGTCTCGACGGAGCGGGACCCGAGCGACCCTACTTGAAAAGAGCGAGATCGATTGCGTCGGCCATGGCCTGATAACCAAGATCGTTGGGATGCAGATGGTCTTCCGACGCGAAGCGTGGCAGCAGTCTGCGGGGTATCCCAAGAAGGGTTGCATTTGCACGCAACTCTTCGCCTTCTTGCCATAGACTATGTTCGCCTCAAATCGTTAGCAACTTCAGTAAACGCCCAAGGGATGCGGTTCTAGGCGAAGCGGTGGGGGGAAGCCAAGATTACCGGACATTTCGCTATTGGAACGTGCAAACTTCGAGTGGCACAATTGGGCGCACCTGGGAGGTCCGGGGCGGCATGTTCATCCTAAAAGGACCCACCCGCGCCGTCTACATCGGAATCCTACAACTATGAAGCGTCGCAAACGAAAGCAGAAGCCCAAGCCGGACTCAAAGCCCGCGGACCAGATCTTGAGCCACGGTGAAACCGGGCAACCCGCGAGTCCCGTAGAGATACAGGTTGAAGTGGTGAACCATGCGAGCCCTGTCAACCTTCGGGATGAAAATGAGAATCCTACCAGTCAGGTTGTGGAGTCCGCTGATACGGAAAAGCCTGCCCCCGATTCTGCGCCGCAAACCGGGGCCGACCGCCGCACTCATCCTCGATATGCCTTCACTGCTTCCGTTGAGGTCATAGCGGAGGACCCCGGCGCAGTGCTCAAAACGCGTGTGCGCGATTTGAGCCAGCAAGGCTGCTTCGTAGACACGGACAGTCCATTAGCTTTAGGAACAGCCACGGATGTACACATCACCAAAGGCGCAGGATCGTTTGAAGCCCGCGCAAGAGTCGTCTACAACCAACCAGGCAAGGGCATGGGCCTGATGTTTACCACGGTGGAGCGGGGACAGCTTGAGACCCTGAACAGGTGGATTGCCGAGTCCCGCGAGACCTCGTGGCTCGCGGCTAATCGCCGGAGGAGTCAGCGGGTCTTGATGAAAATCCCAGTGCGAGTCTCAAGTCAGGCCGGCGCCGCATCATTCCTTGAAGAAGACACTTACACTTTGGCGATCAGCGCCCATGGAGCCTTGATTGTCGTCGCGGCGCCGGTGTACCGTGGACAGCGGTTCACACTGTCGAACATTCAGACAAAGGCGGCGCTCGAGTGTATTGTGGCTCACGTTGACAAGGTTCCAGGCGAGCAAACTCGGGTGGGGGTCGAGTTCATGATGCCCAATCAAACGTTCTGGCGCGTGGCCTTCCCGCCGAAAGACTGGACCCCTCGCCACCCCGACGCGAAATCCAGGTAAAATTCGCGAACGCTGCTGAACCCTGCCTGTGTGACTCCCTCAGGCGGGTAATCAATTACAATTCCCTCTCACCGCAGGTAAGACGGCGGGTAGGAGTCTCTTTCTTGTAGTTTTCGCATGAGGCTTGCGCTAACCTTTTATGGGACGGAATCAGCAACCCTTCTCAAAGGCAGACAATTCAAATACGAGCAGTTCAAGGACAAACAGGAGGTCCGCTGTAATGAAGAAATTGTTTTCTGTATTCGCTTTAGCAGCAATCTTTGCTTTGACGGCTGTGGCCGCGGATGACGCTATCGGCGTGGTTCACGGGATCGTCACGAAGGTGGATGACGCTTCCAAGACGATCGTGGTGAAGACCAAGGATGGAACGGAGCACACGATCCATTTTGTGGACAAGACAGTGGTCACCGGCGGAGAGGCCGTCGGAACTGGCGCGAAGGACACCTTTCACGGCGTGAAAGAAGGTTCGGAAGTGGTCGCGCACTACACAGTGGAGGGAACGGACAAGACAGCGGTGGAAGTCGACAAAGTCGGCAAGGGCGGCTTTAAGGCGATGGAGGGGACGGTAACGAAGGTCGGGGAAGGCGGTAAGACGATCACGGTGAAAGCCGCCGACGGCACCGAGCACACCTTTGAAGTCGCCGGCCACGGTACAAAGGTCGCCGCGGTGGACGCTGGAAAGGGAACTGAGAAGGGTGCCAAGGTGACCGTGTACTACACGGAAAGCGCCGGCAAGAAAGTGGTGCACTTCTTCGAGAAGCTGTAAGGCCGCGGAATTCAGAATAAGCGGCGCACCAGAGAGTAATCGAGAAATATTCTCGAAAATAAACCCTGCCGGAAAGTTTTCGGCAGGGTTTCGTTTTTGATTGGCAAACTCAGTCGGCGGCCATCGGGCGCGCCAGGGCGTTGCTCATGTCCGCGTGCAACAGGCAGTGAAACAGGTGCTCACCGGCTTCGCGCCGGAGGGAGAGACGCCCCGCTACATAAGCGCGAGAACGCAGCCCGCGTTGCACGGAATCGCAGATCGCCATGTCTTCATCCTGCACCTTTTCGCTGACGGCGATGCTTTCCTGGTGGTGCTTCGCGGCGGCGGGGCTGATGTCCGCGAAATAATAGTCGAAGATGACGGCGCATTTGTTGACCCCCAGCGGCAGCACGAGGTTGGTGTCCATCACACCGGAGTAAGCATTGAGCATGAAATTGGGATAGACCCACAGATAAAAGGCTGTGCCCTGGCGCGTGGAGCCGATCGAGGATTCCAGCGCGCCGGAACCATCGAGCGGACTCGACTGCAGGCACGACCGCTCGAAAGTTTCGATGGTGTACTTGGTGTACTCGACGACGCTGCTGAGGCCCTTGTGCGCGTGCGGCACGTGGTAGCCCCCGTCGAGGTAGTTGTCCACGTAGACCTTCCAGTTGCAATTCAACGTGTAGATGCGGCGATCGAAATATTTGAGCGTTTCGGCGATTTTGAGAGGCGCAACAAGTTCGGGAACTTTGCCCAGGAATTCGCGCAGCGAAGAGGACCGCCCGTCGAGATTCACGAAAACAAAATTCTCCCAGGTGTCCACGCGCACGGGAACCAGACCGTTGTCGGCGCGATCGAAATTGCAAACTCCCTCGAACTCCACCATGCCTTTCAAAGCCCCGTCATTGCCGTACGTCCAGCCGTGATAGGGACACCGGAAATTCTTCGCGCAGCCCTGCGCTTCGGGCACAACGGCGGCGGCGTGATGGCGGCACACGTTGTAAAACGCGCGAAGTTTCCCGTCGTCGCCGCGAACGACGACCAGCGGCTCATTATTCACGTCGATGGTGAAAAACTGCCCTGGTTCCTTCACCTGGTCGAGATGGCCGACCACCTGCCAGTTGGCCGCGAAAACGGATTCGCGCTCAAGTTGTGCAAGGCGTTCATCGAAATACCACGGCGCGGGAATGGTCCACGCTTTTTCCAGCGGATTGGCCGGGTTGTACAGATTCAGGAGATCGCGAACGCTGCGCTCGTGCATAACGGATGACTCCTAATGATGCTTTCAGCAACAATTACGCACCATTGTTATGCAAACGAACGAAAGGCGCAAGGAATGCCCGTCGTAAAGCTAGCCATGAGAAAGACACTGGCACCTGCCTAGGGGAAGCAGGTGCCAGCGTTCATTATTGGCCTCGACTCAGGAGGTGTGCGTCGAATTGGCCTCAGGCGTAGAACCGTTTCAGCGCCAGACCTCCAGGACCCAAAGCGCTGAGAAGAAGTGTGGCGGGTTCGGGGACACCAGTATTGTTACCACCACCACCACCACCACCACCACCACCACCACCGAAGACCGTACCCGTGGAAGTTGTGAAGAGAGTCATCGTGAAGCACGAATCGGTTAATCCAGTTTGTTTTTCGAACCCGCGCGATCATCAACGCTGCCGCAGGAAGCCGTGATAGGTGCCGCGCGCGTCCGTGTAATATCCCGTAATTTCACCGCTCGGATTGATGCTTTGAGGAATCGTGCCGTCACCAAAGAAGGGCGCCCCCACCCCTGGAACATCAAACGTGGTGATGGTGCCGCTCTTGGCACGCACGAAACCACGACCAAGGCTGTTCGAGTCGAAGAAGTAACCAGTGATTGCGCCGGACGGATTAATGCCTGCGAAGATGGTGCCGAAAACAGCGCCTTGAATGTCGGACTTAGTGATGGTGCCGCCCTTGTCGCGCAAGAATCCATGCGATCCGAGCGCGTCCGAATAGATTCCGGCGATTGCTCCGGACGGATTGATACTTGTCGGGGAGGTGCCGGAGACCGCGCCTTGAGGATCGAACTTAATGATGGTCCCGTCTTTATCGCGCAAGAAGCCATGGACAAGGAAGCTCGCGTCTACATACCAGCCTGTAATCGCGCCGCTTTGGTTGATGCTGGTGGGAACTGTGGCGATGGAGCCAGCGTCGAACGTAGTGATTGTGCCGTCGACAGCGCGCACGAAACCGTGACTGGAGTTTTCTCCCGCGATCTCGCCGCTGTCGTTGATGCCTATTGCAACCGTGCCTGGATTCGGCCCCCCGTCGAACGTAGTTATGATTCCGTCGGCAGCGCGCACGAACCCGCGGACGGAAACCACGACGTGGCTAGTGTCATAGTAGAATCCGGCGATCGTGCCGCTGCTGTTGATGCTTCTGGGAAAAGTGCCTTGGCCGTTGCCTCGGCTCGCACCGGGCACGTCAAACGTAGTGATGGTGCCATCAGAAGCGCGCACGAAGCCGTGCGTCGCCACACTTGAATCATAGTACTCCCCCGTGACTCCGCCGATCGAATTGATGCTTCTAGGCACGGTGCCTTGACCATGGTCTGTGCCCGCTCCTGCAGCGTCGAACGTGATGATTCGGTCTTGAGTTGTGGGTCTGGAGGTTTGAGCCCTGATACCTGTCACGACGAATAAGGTCACCAAGCTAAAAAATGCAAAACTCGTGGTTTTCATGTTGACTCCTCTGAGGATTGCGGCTGGGTTGTTCGAGGTCTACAGGGCAGGTAAGCTACGCCGCAATAGACGCATACTATACGATTGGATGGTTTATGGGGAGTTGCGTCTTTTACCTGAGAGACTTGCGGGAAAATCAACTGAGGTTAGAACTCACACTAGGCCGGCTATGCCAGAAGCTAGTGAGCATGTAATTCTAAACTAAGTCCAATCGTATCTGTGGTGCGGGAGAGAGGACTTGAACCTCCACGGGTGTTACCCCACAAGATCCTAAGTCTTGCGCGTCTGCCAGTTCCGCCACTCCCGCACCGGCAAAACAAATGATACTTGGAATGGCGGCTTTTTGGCCATAGCTGTGCAAAACGGTTGTGCTGGAATCCCCCCGCCGGGTAGTGGATAATGGGCCGCGCAGCGATCTGGTCGGGCAGCGAACAGGCTCAATGATTATCCAACAGACTAATGACCCGATGTTAGTCATCCGGCAAACGGACCACGCCATCCTTTCCGGCTTTTTCGCCCGGGAATGGGGAAATGACGTGTTCCCGCGCCCGGAGCCTTTTGCGTCGTTCTGCCTGGCGGCGGCGGAGCATGACAACGGCTGGCAGGAATGGGAAATCACGCCGGGCGTGGATCCCAAATCGTTTGCGCCGTACACCTTCATGAGCGTGCCGACCGATGAGCACGTTTTGCTTTACCAGCGGGGAATCGACCGGGTGGTGAAATCGGATTTGTATGCGGGGTTGCTGGTGGCCAGCCACTGCATGGGACTCTATGACCGGGCGAAGGCGACCATGCCGGGGTATTCCGCGAAGTATGTGAAATCGCAGGAACAGCATCACGCCAACGATTTTGTGCAGCGATTAAGGTTGCAGCAATTGCGCCTGAAAGTGGATTTGCGCAACGACCCGGCCACCAAGGAGCTGACCGACGAAAAACTGATCGCCGCGAATGTGCAAAGGCTTGCCGCACTGGATCGGTTGTCTTTGTATTTCTGCCTGGGGGCAGACCGCGATACAACGATTGAAGGCGTCCCGATGGATGACAACGGCGAAGAGGCGGATTGGGAGTTGCGCGCCGCCGGGGTAAATGAGTTCACCTTGGAGCCGTACCCGTTCCGCAGGGAGCCGCTGGAATTTGCCCTGCTGGCGCGGCGCATTCCCCGGCGCCGGTATATGGACGATGTGGACCTGCAGAGCGTGTTGTCGGCCGCGCCATTTTTCCAGCTGAAGTTTAAAGTGCGTCCCGGCATGGGCAGGGAAAGCGCTTTCGCCGCCCGCAGGTGAAGCTTCCTCCATGGAAAGTTTGATCTCCTTGCTTTGCACTTGACTTTCATTCACAACCCGTACATCGTTTAGAGCTTTGCTCCCCTCTGCGGCGGCATCCGGGCAGACGTGGGGCAGACCCGTTCTCTATGACCAAGGTCCGACTGTGTTTCCATGATCGCTGTTTCGATGGCACCGCCTCCGCGGCGCTTTTTTACCGCTTTTACCGGGAATGCTTCGATCCCAAGGCCGAATTCCACTTCAGCGGGATGACCCACAAGGCCAAGCACCCGTGGGAAGAGGGCCTCTTCGACGGCGACGAAAACGCCATCGTTGATTTCAAGTATTCGAATTCCCCCAAAGTCACCTGGTGGTTTGACCATCACCAGAGCGCGTTCCTGACCCCGGCGGACGCCGAGTATTTCAAACGCTTTCCCGGCCCGCACATGTTTTACGATCCGGAATACAAATCGTGTACAAAATTAATTGCCACGGTTACGAAAGAAAAGTTCGGCTTCAATACCAAGCCGTTGGCGGACCTGATCCATTGGGGCGACATTATCGACGGCGCGCAGTTTCCCACGGCGCAATCGGCCACGGAATTGACGGAGCCCGCGCCGCAACTCGCCCTGGTAATCGAGGCCGCGCCCGATAACGGAGTGCCCGCACAGTTGATCACAGAGCTGGCCTATCGCCCACTGGCGGAAATGGTGAAGCTACCGATGGTAACGAAGTATCTGGAGCCGCTGCTGGAGCGCCACCGGAAATCGATCGAAATCCTGCGGGAACGCTGCGAATCGAAGGATGGCGTGGTGTTTTTTGATGTGAGCGATCTGGATCTCGAGGGCTACAACAAGTTCATCCCGTATCTTTTGCATCCGGAAAGCGTGTATTCGGTCAGCGTAAGCGCATCGCCGGTGCGCGCCAAAGTCTCGCTCGGCACGAATCCCTGGAACCAGGCTACCGCCGACCAGAACCTGGCATCGCTCGCGGAAAAGTACGGCGGCGGCGGCCACCCGCGCGTCTCGGCGATCTCCTTTGACCCGCAAGACATCGCGAAAGCCAAGCAAGTGGCGAGGGATCTGGCGGCAGTGTTGCGGACCAAGTAGCGGGAATTTGCCCTCTGACCAAACTAAGGTGCCCCAGGCTCGAAATAAATCTTCAACTTTTTGCGCCAAGGTGAGAGTCGACAAGAATTTTTAGAGTGTGTAAAATAATAGTTTCCCCGTGGACCGGTAGCTCAATGGTAGAGCAGTTGACTCTTAATCAACGGGTTGGAGGTTCGAGTCCTCCCCGGTTCACCACTTCTTTTCAATGAGTTAGCTTCATCTGACTTCTCACTCACAAAGAACTGTGCCCAATTTTGTGCCACACCTGGCTCAAAGTCCGTCCCGCTGAGATCGTCTACGGCTCGACGTTTCGCTTCCATTCGGATGTGCGAGTAGCGTTCCATCATGGCTCGGGAGACATGCCCCGCAAGGGCCATTACGGTTGAATCCGAAGCTTGAGACTCGGCCAAACGCGAAATAAATGTGTGGCGCAGATCATGAAAGCGACAGGACACCCCAGCGGCTTTCCTCGCGCTCTCCCATGCCACTTTCCAGCGGTGCATCGGTTCGGTGGAAATAATCTCGTAGGCGCACAGTTTGCGCTCATTCCCTGCAAGGCCGTACTTCTCGTGCGGAAATACATAGTGCTCTGCCTGTGCGTCGGGGAAAAGTCCGCGCCAGTGGGTCAGGACAGCCACCGCACGGGCATTCAGCGGGATAATCCGCCCCGTGCCAGCCGCCGTCTTGGATTTGCCCACAGTGATGCTCTTGCCAAAAAAGTCTACTTGCTGCCACGTCAGGCCACGAATTTCGCTTGCACGCATCCCAGTATTGATTGCGAGCATTACGACGGGGTAGAGGCTCCGGCATCGGCTTTTCGAAGTCTTTTCGAGTAAACGGGTCTCTTCCTCTGCGGTGAGTGCTCGGCCCGGCGAAGGACTTTCTTTCAGGAAGTCCACGTCTGGAGCGATTGCTTCCCACATCCGATAGCGACGGAGAATGCTACGCAACACGCCTAGCTCAAGGTTTACTGTGCGATTGCTCACTTCCTCGCGTTTGCGACGTGTCTGATAGGCCGCCAAGTCTTCACCGGAAATATCGCACAGCAATTGTTTTCCGAAGTCCTTCGTAAGCTGTGAGATCGCGAGCTTGTAGCTACGTTCCGTCGCTGGTGCAATGCCTGTTCGCGTCTTGAGCCAATCCGATGCCGCTACGGAAAACAGGGGAGGGAGTTTTCGGCGCTTAATCTGATTCCAGCTTTCTTCTAACTCACGGCGACGGACACGCTCTGCATCCTTCGCAACCGTCTTGCTCTCACTCTTCGAGGATTCGCGAATAGTCTGCCCAGCAAACCGAAACTTGTACCACCACACATCTCCACGTTTATAAACGCTCATTGTTTACCCTCTTCCTTGTCTCTTTTCCGTTTGAGACCGCTACGCCGCTTTGCTCCTTCGCGGTTCCACCATTCCAACGCTCGTGCAAGTTTCACCCCGCCGCTACATGCAGTTGAGCAGTAAATCTGGCCTGGCTTGTCAGCAATGAAATACCTAGAGCAGCGGGGACACATCTTGGCACGCCAACTCTCCAGGAACAGTTGATAGATCGCCCTCTGGAAGTCGTTTGTTGGAGCATACGAAAAAGCTCCAGTTCCCCAATTTGGAGCGACTACGGGTCGGAGGCCAACCCCAATGTCGGGGTACGTTTCTTTCAGTTTGGCCCATGCTTCATTTAGAGCCCTCGTTTGATATGACCAATGAGTTTCTTCTGACTGGTCAGCAAATACTAGACGCAATCCGAGCAAGATATCCAGATGTCCGCTCTCCAAGGACTCACGATCAGAAACCCAGACCTTTCTTAAGTAGTCTCGGAACACCAGAAAAACACTATGAGCAGCAGGATGCCATCGGACTCGACCAGTCTCCGGGTCCTGGGTGTCTAGCGGCCAAAAGGAGTCACATGTTTTGGGGACCTCAAGGTACTCACTCTCAGAGTCTCCAACATTCACAATCCGCTCCAACCCGTTGTAGAGAAGCATCTTTGTCTCAGGTGCTAGACGGTCCGGCCAAAAGGAAATGATTTTGATGTGGCCAATTGCCAGCGCCGTTGGACTGGTATTCTTCGACCCCACTGCCTGATGAGGAAGGACTTGGTTTGTCTTTCTCTGGCCGGTGACCCGCCAAGGAGTGAAGAGCGTTCAACAATCGGATGAATATCGAACGCGCACAGTCCACGGAAGTGCCTTCATGATTTCAATGAATTAGAAGGCCGTGGATTATGGGGATTCTTGAACATTAAGGATGAGGGTTTTTTCCCTGAAACCGGATTCTGGATAGCTTCTGAATCGCCGACAATCAGGAAGCTATTTTGCGTGTCAGCTGGGATTATGGCGCCAAGTGCGACCACTTCTGTGCAGAGCGTGTTTTCAGCCAAGTGGATGGCGATTCGTTATTGGCATAAAACGCTTGGCTCATTTGAAAGTTCAATTCTATCGGTGTCGGTGCATGTCTGGGTCTGAGCATAACCACTAGGAAATCAATCTTCGGTCAGCCAACACGTTACTTACACACCTCCATGAGTTCGTCGTTGGCTTCGGCTGCCAGTTTGACCGTTGAGGCTTTCCCCTCGTTGACTGCTCGATTTCGCAGCTCACCTACTGACACGAACCGTCATCCACAAATTGATTCGATGACGCCATCGACGCCAGGGACTGCCAGCACGTCAATAGTTTCTGTTCTTGAGGGTCACTATTGAGTGCGTCGGGCGCAAGATAGTCCCTACTCGCGGTGATTTTCAGGTATTTATCCGTCAACGCGCTCATGGTATTGAACTCGTTGGTCAACAACGGAAGGGCTTTTTGATCAACGTCCGTGCCGGCTGCCGCTTCGGTCTGCTTCAGGCTCGATTGAATTTGCCTTCTGTAGTTCCCGAACCATACATCCGACAACGGATATCCGCGCTCGATGCCAGTTTTCAATGCAGCATGCCATTCAAGGATTTCTCTCATCGTCTCGATCCCCGCGCTGAGGAATGGCCTGGAGAGGCCAACCGCGGGTTGTGGCGCGAATGCGGACTGCTCCGTCTGCGGTGCTGTATTGCCGCCGCTGGGCAATGTCAGAGTGATTTGATTCCCCGCGAAGCGCAGCGATCCTCCTGTGATTCGCGCTAGTCCCTCGACTTCTACATAGTTCTTGCCTTGCACCTGAATGACTCTTACTTGTCCCTGCCGCCCTTCGACCAGCAGCGCACTCGTCTCTTGCGCAACTAGGACCAGCAGGGGTAGCAGTAGGATCGTCACCAGCATCATCGAACTTCGAATCGCGTTTCGACGCATATTTTCCTTCCTTATCCTTAATCCTTATCCTTCACGAACTACTTCGTCAGCGGCTAGTATCAAAAAAGCTTGGCCAAAACCTTTTGCGAGGAGGCGTCTAATTCCGTCCTCGCGGGAAGTCCTTTAGCAGTTTTTGCGCTCCCTTGTTGAGCCTTTCCTGGTTTTTCTCCTGTTTTTTGCTAGGTTCAATCGCATGTTGGGCAGCACCTATCCAAACGAGCTTTTTTGCAGCAGGGTCATACACACCAAGGACGAAAGTCCCGATGTTGACGGTGGAAGTAGTCGCCGAAAATGAATCGAAGCCTCCGCCCCATGGGCCCCAGCCGCCCCACCCTCCCCAACCGTTCGCGGAGCCGTTTATTTGCCTCTCTCGATCGATAGCGAGTTGGTAGCCAAGGAGTAGATCGGCTTTATCACCGTCAACTACCTTGGTTAGGCCCTTGGCCGCCATTTGGGAATCGACTGCTTGCTTGACCTGGGCGTCCAGGATCTGGTCGGGCTGGTTACCCAATCGAGGTACGCCCTTGACCTCATCGACCCATGCATAGGTGTGATATTTCGAGAAATCAGTTCCTGGCATATAGTTCGTTCTCACGTCCTGTGCGTTGGCCAGCATGCCAAGCATCAGACCAAAACAAATAAGAATCGCGATACGTTGCATTCATCCTCTCCCTGTCGCATGTCACAAGTGCGATTGCTAGTCTCCCTGTGGTAGGGCACGCGTGCTGCCAAACCGAAATAACGAAATGGATCGCGCAATCCGCGTGCTTTCACGGTTTTAATCTCCGCACAACTTCAAAGGTTTTAGCTGTCAGCGGAAGATGTGCCCGCGCTCGGGCACGGTGCCGGGCAGTTTGGGCAGTTGGGACGCCCCACCGCAGGTCATCGCGGACTCACCGAGGCGCTCTTTACGGGCACCAGCAAGTAACAGTGTTTGGATATAGAAGATGAGTTCCGACGGTGCTAGTCTGAAGCGCATGCCGGAAGACAATCAAGGAGTTGCGCCGACCAATAGCCGGTATCGAGCCCTGCTCGATGTCTCCAGCGCGATGGTCGAACAACCTACCGTAAAGGCTGTCCTGCACAGCCTGCGCGACGTGCTGTCCAGCAGTTGTCGCCTTCATGGTGTCGATATCTATGTCCTGGGCAGCGGTGGAGACACTCTGCATCTTCTTGACTTCGATCGAGAAGCAGATGCGCCAGCGATCAAGATCGGTACCAAAATCTTGGTGATCGGCGCGGCAGCACAAGTCCTTGAGGAACGGGAACCAGTCTTCCTGCCGGACATATCGCGGGAAATGTTGCGACATTCGGAGCTGGCTCCGTTTGCGGCTCAATCCGTTGGCCGGACCGGATATGTCTTCCCATTGTTTACCTCCCAGCAGCGTTACGGAATTCTCGCGGTGACCAAGGAGCGGGGACAGGAATTTGTGCCCGAGGATGTCGAACTCCTCGGCTCTCTGGCGTCGCACGTTGCAGTCGCGCTGGAGTGCGCGGTAGCGAGGGACAGCGCAGAGCTTTACCAACGACAAGTGGTCAAAGAGCGGGACCGGCTTAGGTTGTTGCTGGAGATCAACAACCACATCGTTTCCAAGTTGAACATTAATGAACTCTTTCGATCAGCAGCGGCTTCGATCCGGACTTATTTTCGGAATGACTTTGCCGGATTTTGGCTTATCGATAAGAAATCGAACCAGCTTGAATGCGTCGTATTGGATTTCCCCAGTGGCAAAGGCTCCTTGACAGAGGTCGAGAGGTCGGAGCTTAGCGGTCCAGACTACGAAAAGTTGCGAGCGCGCGTGCCCGAACTCTTGTCGAGAGAAAAAATTGAGGAGCTTCCAGCGCGAGTCATGGAGAAGCTAAAAGCTGAGTCAATCACATCGATAGCGATCGCCCCAATGGTAACTGCAACCGGCCCCTTAGGTGTGATAACTCTGGGCAGCCGCCAGCCGAACAACTTTGGACAGGAAGACTTGGATCTCTTATCACAAATAAGCAATCAGATTGGGCTCGCGGTGGACAACGCCATCGCGTATGGACGCGTCACCGAGGCGAGAGATCGCCTCGAGGAAGAGCGCTTGTATCTCGAGTCAGAAATCCGCTCAGAGTACAATTTCGAAGAAATCGTCGGCAAGAGCGCCGCTCTCCGCAAAGTGTTGGATCAGATTGCGATTGTCGCGCCCACGGGATCGACAGTACTCCTGCACGGTGAGACAGGCACTGGAAAAGAACTGCTCGCTCGGGCCATTCACAATCTCAGCCCGCGTCGCGAGCGGACCTTCGTTCGACTGAACTGTGCCGCCATCCCTTCCGGGCTAGTGGAAAGCGAACTCTTTGGGCATGAAAAGGGCGCCTTTACCGGCGCGCTCATGCAGAAACGAGGCCGGTTCGAGTTGGCCGATCACGGCACGCTTTTTCTGGATGAAATCGGGGATATCAGTCTTGACCTGCAACCAAAGCTCCTGCGCGCTTTACAGGAACGCGAATTTGAACGTTTGGGAAGCACGAAAACCATGCGCGTCGACGTTCGCTTGATTGCCGCAACGCACCGTGATCTGCAGGGCATGATTCGCAACAACCAGTTTCGCGAAGATCTCTTTTACAGATTGAATGTTTGCCCGATCGAGATCCCTCCGCTTCGCGAACGGCGAGAGGATATTCCACTCTTGGTTCACTACTTTGTTTTGCGCTTCTCCCGCCAAATGCAAAGACGCATTAAGTCCGTCCCGAAGCAAGCCATGGAGGCGTTGGTGAATCACGATTGGCCTGGCAACATTCGTGAGCTTGAAAACTTTATCGAGCGCTGCGTGATTTTCACACAAGGGGACGAGTTGAATGTCCCGGGCACAGAGCTGAAGAAAGTTCCAGTCCGGTCGGCAACTTCGGCGGCATCAAGTTTCGAACAAGCGGAGCGGCAGGTCATCATCGATGCTTTGCGAGCCGCATCGGGAAGAGTATCCGGCCAAAGCGGGGCCGCAGAGCGGCTCGGGCTGAAACGAACAACACTGCAGAACAAGATGCGCAAGCTGAACATCAGCCGCGCCGACTACGCAGAGTAAGGACCCGATCTTGCTCTCCACGTTCTAAAATCAGCCCTTTCACCATCCAAGCCTCAATGACTGTGGCGCGGATACCATTGCAAAAGCATGCCTGCCCGTATCGCGGCACTGCCCGCCGGTCGGGCACTCACGACCCCAGATCCACTTTGATAAGTGTGTGTACTTTCAGCAACTCACGCGGGCCAGTTCCTGGCATGGGACATGCAATATGTTGACGAGGAAGCCCTCCAGCCGACGCTCCAGGCTGATTGGATCCTCTGTGGAGGTACGATGCTACGCGTCGAGATGCAGAATTCGACGAACACTGTGAGACTCAAGTTTGAAGGCCGATTCACCGGCGGCGACGCCCAGAACACTTGCATGCTCACAACGGAATGCTTTGATGGAATGACGCTACTCGTTGATATAACCGATGTGACCTTCATCGATTCTACGGGGGAAGAGGTGCTGTCGTTCTTTGGCCGGTTTGGGGCGGAGTTCGTTGCCGAGACATCGTACGCGCTCGACGTGTGTGAGCGCCTCCATCTTCGCCTTGCCCGGAGTGGCGCAGCAGATCCAAGCCCGTTAGGCGCTTCCCGCCAAAACGCTCGCCGACACAAGCAAAGTAAGAACTCGTAAGCGTTAACCACTCGAGAAAGAAAAAGGGTCTGCCGTTCCTAGTGTCTCCAATAGTCTCGCCTGTCCTCACCTGCGCTGAAACTCGCGGTCAATCATTCAAACAGTTTTGACAACAAATGGCTCGTGTTGTTTCAACATCGCCGCGATCTCGAGCGTTCGGAAGTTCGCTGGCAACGGGCGCCAAACGGCGGCAATGCCCGCATAAGGGCAGCATTTCCCCGCAGCAACTCATCCGGGGCATCTAGATTCAACAACTTGCCAACCTCAGCGAGTTGGCATGCTCTTTGCATAATTCGCAATCGAGAAAAACATCATGAGCTTATTAACCACAAAAAACCAAACGGCGCATTCCCAGATAGAGGAATCGACGCTGCGGCACGCAGGCGGCAACAGAGAATCTAGGAAGACAAGCAGATGGGCGCGGCTCGTCCTTATTTGCTCGATCCTGGCCGGCATGTATCCCGGAATGGCAGTGGGCCAACAACAACATACGTCGTCGGACGAGAGCGATGCGCCTGTTCTTACTCTCGACGAGGCAGTCAACCAGGCACTCCAGCACAACTGGAATGTGAAGAACTCTGTGCTGGAGGTTCAGAAACAGGATTTCGAAGTGAGTACGGCGCGTAGTCGGCGGAAACCACAATTTCAATTCACCATGCTGGGCGGCGAGTTGCTGCACTCGTTTGACTTTACCATCCCGCGAGGTTCCCTGGGCACGTATGCGAACACTGGGCCAATCCCGTCAACGAACGCCAAAATCCACACGCCCGCGGCTTTTACCACCTATCTTACCGGCAGCATCGATCAACCGCTGACACAGCAATACAAGATTGGCCTCGGAATTCGCGCAACAGAGCTTGGCCGCGACATCCTTCGTGAAGAGGTCCGCGCCGAGCAGCAGAAAATCGCGGCCGAAGTCCGCACTGAGTACTTCAATCTTTTCGCGATTCAAGCAAAAGTGGACGCCACGCGCGAGGCCGTAAAAACATTCGAAGAAACACAGCGGGTCACAGTCCAGTACGTCTCAGAAAAGACGGTCCTGCGCGGAGATGCAATGGAGGTAGATGCGCGCTTAGCGAAAGCCCGGTATGAATTGTCCGTCGCGGAGAATGGGCTGGCGACGCAACATGAAGCGTTGAACCAACTGCTTGGGCGCGATCTTGCGACACCTTTTCGTGCCGAGTTCGTTCCTGAGCAAGACACGAGTGATCTGACTCTCGACTCAGCCCGCCAGGCAGCACTGGCGAGCCGCCCCGAGTGCCGGCAGTCGCACCTTAAGGAGAAACAAGCCGAATATGACCGGCGAATCGCGAAAGCTGCGTACATCCCAGACCTGAGTCTGTCCCTGCGCTATCAGGGTATCAACAACGTGCAAGTTCTCCCGCAAAACGTTACCACGGCCGGCTTTTACCTGAGTTGGGAGCCGTTCGATTGGGGACGCCGCCACAACAAGGTTGTCGAGGCAACGAAGACTGTCGAGCAGGCGCGCAACGGGATCCAAGAGACGGAATCAAAGATCGCCGTTGAGGTTGGTGCGAAGTACCGTAAATGGCGGGAAGCTTCCTTGCTGCTTAAGGCTTCTCGTACGGCCCACGAAGCGGCTGGGGAGCAGCTTCGCGTCACGGGCAACAAATATAAAGAGAAGGCCGCGCTCTTAAGAGACCTTCTCCAGGCACAGGCTCAGAGTTCCGAAACCAGTTTCCAGTATCAGCAATCGCTTTCCTCTTATTGGAGCGCTTTTGCCGAACTGCGCAAAGCGATGGGGGAAGAGTAGCCGATGAGAGCGAGAATTATTTCAGGCGCGACCACCAGTCAGGGCGGAGTTCGAGAAAGCGATCGAAGAGGAGTGGACTTTATGGAGAGCAACAGAAAACGAGGCCGGACAGTAACAGGGGCTGTGCTTTTCGCCGCGATTGTAGCTGCAAGCGGCTGTCAGGAACCCACGAAAGTCGCAGCCAAATCTCCCACACCCGTTCATTTACTGGATGTGGCTTTGTATTCGTCTTCAGACAATTTGCGGTACTCGGCTTCCGTTCTGCCGTTCGCGGAAGCGGTGCTGTCATTTAAGTCCGCAGGATATGTGACCGAAATTAGGCAGGTCCAGGGTGCTGACGGGCGGCGCCGCAATATAGGTTCGGGAGACTATGTTGCCAGGGGAGCCGTTCTCGCGCAGATTCGCCATCAGGACTTGAAGAATCAACTTGATCAGGCCACCGCAACACTGAGTGCCGCCCAAGCTCAGCATGTCGAGGCGACGAAGGATTACGAGCGCGCGAAGACGCTTTTTGCCTCAGAGAGTTTGACCAAGCCCGATTTCGATCGAGCGCAGGCGAAATTCGATTCGACCCTCGCGGCTGTGGATCAGGCCAAGGCAAATGTGCACCAAACGCAGTTGGCTCTTCAGGACGCGGATCTGACGGCGCCGTTCTCGGGATACATCCTTGCCCGAAACATTGAACTGGGGAACCTGGCAGAACCAGGGTCGACGGCCTTTACGATCGCCGACACGAGTGCGGTCAAAATCAGTTTCGGCGTCCCCGAGTACGCCGTAAGGCATCTACGCCTTGGGCAACAATTCAGCATTCATCTCCAGGATGATCCGAAAGAATACAGCGGGCGGGTCACAAGTATTGCCGCGGGCGCCGACGAAAAGAATCGCGTGTTCGCTATTGAAGTGACCGTACCTAATCCCAAGAGCTATTTGAAGCCCGGGATGATCGCCTCGCTCACCGTGTCTGGCGTTCAAAAGACTCCGGCTCCCGCCGTCCCTCTGAGCGCCGTTGTCGCCGACCCTGCTTTACCTGGCCACTATGCGGTTTTCGTTTCCAGTGAAGTTGCCGGCAAATGGGTGGCGCATTTGCGTGAAGTCACGCTGGGCGAAACGCACGAGAGCGATGTGGCAGTCGATGGTGTAAAGCCAGGGGAAAAGATCGTCGTTGTTGGAGCCGCCGGTTTGAAGGATGGCGATTCAGTTCAGGTTCTTCCATAAAGGAACAGAAAAAATGGCACACCAAAACGAGCAATTCGTCACCAGTCGCCGAAACGTTCCAAAGTTCTTCGTCGAGCATCCGCACATCTCCTGGATGTTTCTGGCGGGAGTCCTCATTTGGGGTTGGTTCGGCTATAAGTCAATGCCGCAACGAAAAGACCCGGAAATCCCCGTGCGCGTCGGCGTCGCGGCTTGTCCGTGGCCCGGAGCGACGGCGCAACAAGTCGAACAATTCATTACGCGCCGAATTGAGGATGTCGCCGCCGAGAATAAGACTATTCATCCGGGAACAGATGCCGACTACGGCATTAAGTCCATATCGCTTCCGGGCTATTCGTTTGTGACCATCCAACTCGATGAGGGCATCGCCGATACGAAGAGGCAATTCAGCGATATCAACCTCAAGCTGAACGCCCTGAATTCCCAGCTGCCTCAGAGCGCGGGCCCGATCGTTTTCCAGAGTGATTTTGGAGATACCGCTGCTCTGATGCTCACAGTCGCCAGCCCAAAGGCGGACGACGTTGAAATTGCGGCTCGCGCCAATTCCCTTGAGGCTGCGATCCGCAAAGCTCGCGATGCAAAACAGCAGAATCGAGAGGGGCGCCGAATTACGGTGGTGGATTCCTTTCCACAATCCATCTCCGCCAAGGAGGTCCTTGACACTGGGTACCTGTTTCAATCGGAAGCGCAGAGCGCTGGGATCATTCGAGACTCGGAAATCATTCAAGGAAGTGGATTCATCGGAGTCGATGGCGTTTCCGATGCGGATGACAGCTCCATTCAAGCGTTCATCAAACGGTTTATCTCGGAGCGGCTGAAACGGTCCGAACTACATCCCGACGCATGGGAACCAACAATCATTCGCGATCCTAGCGAAACACGGACGAAACTGGCCAGCGTCGCCGGCGACAAATACAGTTATGCCGAACTCGACAATTTTTCTGACTTGATTGGCCGAACGGTCCAGGGAGCTCCCGAAGTTTCCAAGGTCGAACGGCGGGGTGTTTTGTCACAGACCATCTATCTCGATTATTCGCAGGATCGCCTCGCTGCCTACGGACTGCGTCCTGCTGATCTCTCCAAAGTCATTTCGGCTCGGAACATTGTCGCGCCGGGTGGGACCGTGGAAACAGGGGAGCACAGGGTTACTCTCACCCCTTCGGGACAATTCGACACCGCTAAAAGCATCGGCGACGTGGCTATATCCGCCACGTCCCATGGCTCCCCAGTATATTTGCGGGATCTCGTCCAAATCAGCCGCGGGTACCAAGCTCCTGCCACGTATCTCAATTACTACACATGGCGAGACTCCAGCGGGCACTGGCAACGTGGCCGGGCGATCACCTTGGCAGTTTACATGCGCGATAAGAAGCAAATCGCGCGCTTCGGACAGTCCGTGAATTCAAAGCTCGAGCAGTTTCGCCAAGTTCTTCCCGCCGACCTGATTTTGGCGCACACCTCCGATCAACCGCTCCAGGTGAAAGAGAACATCAGTCTGTTTATGCGCGCACTTGTCGAAGCCATTATTCTCGTGGTCATCGTTTCGCTGCTCGGATTTTGGGAGTGGCGCCTGGCGCTGATTATGGCTCTCGCCATACCGATCACACTAGCGATGACGTTCGGCATGGTATATGTGTTGGGAATTGATCTTCAACAGGTCTCCATCGCATCGCTGATCATCGCGCTGGGCCTTCTCGTCGACGTGCCGGTAGTCTCTGGCGATGGCATTAAGCGCCACTTGGCGGAAGGTTCTCCGCGCACGACAGCGTGCTGGCTTGGACCCACAAAGCTTGCAACCGCGATTTTCTACGCGACGATCACGAACATCATCGCCTACCTGCCATTTTTGATGCTTACTGGCAATACCGGCGAATTCCTAAAGAGCCTTCCCATCGTGATGACGGCCTCCCTGCTGTGCGCACTCTTTGTGGCGATGACGTTTGTCCCGTTCCTGGGCTACTACATTCTGCGCGCTCCAGCAAAGCCCGAACCAACCATCGAGGAGAGACGCCAGCGAGGATTTTACGGCTTCTATAACAAACTTGTAGGCGGGGCCATTAGACACCGCTGGGCTGTCCTCGGCGGGTCCCTGGTTTTCCTGATCATTGGCGGGTTCTTCGGTTCTCGGCTGAAGACTCAATTCTTCCCCGAAGATGTCCAATATTGGTTTTATCTGGATATTTGGCTGCCGAATGAAACCCCGTTGGGCGTCACCAACGATACTGCCGTGCAGGCCGAAAGGGTTGTCCGTCAGGTAATTGAAAATTCAGCAGACGCCACTACCAAGGAGAACCGCGGGCATCTTCTCAAGTCGCTGACGACTTTCGCCGGGGGTGGCGGCCCTCGCTTCTGGTTCTCGGTATCGCCGGAAATGCCGCAGACCAACTACGCACAAATGATCGTTGAGGTTACCGACAAGGAAGTTTCGCCAAAGTTAGCTCGTCCGATCCAGGACGCGCTGGCCAAGGAGGTACCGGGAGCGTGGATTACGGTGCGCCAGCTTCAAACGAATCCTGTCGAGAATCCTGTAGAGCTGCTGATCTCCGGGCAGGCAGACGTCGACGCCAAAAATGAAGCTGGCGATATTCGTACGCTGAGACAGATTGCCCGGCAGGCTGAGGACATCGTGAGTCAATCCCCCGGCATTTCCGTGCTTCGGGATGATTGGCTCCCGGTTGATGTTCAGCAGAGGATTCAGATCGACTCGGACCGCGCAAACGTCGCAGGTATTACAAACGCCGATGTAGCAAACGCGTCAGCTGCGGCCATGAGCGGCACGACAGTGGGGCTGTTCAAGGAAGGCGACAAGAACATCCCGATAGTGGCGCGACTTCGCATGCAGGAACGTGCCCAGCTCGCGGACATCAAGAACCTGTATGTTTACTCCTCACAGACGAACAACCGAGTGCCCTTGCTGTCGATCGCGACGGTCGGAAACTCTTTGGAAACAGCTCGCGTGGCCCGCCGTGAGCACTTTCGTACCATTTCGATACTTTGTTATCCCCAGCCTGGCGTTCTCGCTTCGGAAATACTCGATCCTATTCTTCCAAAATTGCAGGAGTTCCAGAAAACTCTTCCGCCCGGTTATCAGCTTCGCATCGGGGGCGAAAGAGCAAAACAAATAGACGGATTCAGCAACCTGAAAATCGTCTTGATAATTTCTTTGATTGGAATTTACCTGGCGCTGCTCGTTCAGTTCAACAACGCGGTAAAGCCTCTTCTGGTATTCGCCGCTGCTCCATATGGTGTGATCGGCTCTCTCATCGCACTTTCGATTATGCATACGCCCTTTGGATTTATGGCTTTTCTAGGCATCGCCAGCTTGATCGGCGTGATCGTAAGCCACGTGATTGTGCTGTTCGACTTTATCGAGGAAATGCATGCGAAAGGGGAGCCTTTGGAGCAGGCGCTCCCGGACGCGGGAATCCAGCGTATTCGACCGGTATTGATCACTGTGCTGGCGACCATCTTGGCCCTCTTCCCACTGGCGCTTGAAGGCGGGCCCCTCTGGCAGCCTCTTTGTTATGCACAGATAGGTGGCCTTGCCGTAGCAACGTTTGTCACATTGCTTCTCGTGCCTGTTCTTTACAGCATCTTCGTGCTGGATCTGAAAATCATTCGCTGGGACTCGAAAGAGTCTGAAGAGGCGATCAAAGTTGGCCCAACCGCGGAAAGAGTGCCGCAAACCAATTGATGGCGTTAAGGCTTTTTACGATGATTCTCCTCAATCAAGTTGGCGTGGCCGTTCTTCTGGTAAGTCTTACGCTCCTGTTGCAAGTTTCAGGGGTTACCGCGCTCATCGAATGGCTCAAACGTGTTCTGGTCAGAGACGTCGACAAGCATGGCCCAAGTTACTCGGCCAGACTAGTAGTGCCAGCTACGCTCGCAATCATACTTCTGCACGGGCTTGCGATTCTTCTCTGGACATGTTTCTACCGGTCGCATTGCTTCCCCTCATGGGAAATCGCCTTTTATTTCTCAGCAAGCAGTTATTCCACGGTGGGTTATGGAGACGTGGTTCTTCCGTCGGCCTGGCGACTCTTAGGCCCTCTGGAAAGTGTCACTGGTGTGCTGATGTGTGGAATATCCGTAAGTGTTCTGTTTGCTCTCGTCACCCGGTTGCTCGACCGCGACATCCGGTCCTTGGGAGGAAGGGAGCAGATGGGCAATCCGTCGCCCGCCCCTGCTGGAGGAGCGACGAATTCGAGAGGACAAAACCATGCTTAAAACCAATATCGAGGCTCCCGATTGGCTTCGCCAGACGGAGAGCATCCTCGAAGAGATGAATGAGGGAGTGGTTATCGTTGATGATCAGCTCCGCGTAGTATTCGCAAACCAGGCGCTTCTCCGCTTGGGACAATACAAGCGTGATGAGATACAGGGCTGCACGCCCGACGCGATCTTCCCAGCCGAAGATGTCCCGTACATTGTGCAGCAGCACGAATCGGGCCACCGCTACAGACACAATCGTAACGAGTTCTACTTGCCGCGAAAGGACGGGGAGAAGATTCCTGCGATCTTCAGCGGGCGCGTGATTCAGGGACCCGACGGACGAGAGTACGTAATACTTATCCTGACTGATATTAGTGCCCAGAAACGGGTTGAAGAGCAACTTCGCGAATCCAACGTGCTCCTGGAGAAGCGCCAGAATGAAATGGAGACTGAACTTGCGCTCGCAGCACGCGTCCAACAGTCACTCGCGCCACGGAGCCTCGTTTGGCAGGACCTCGTGATTGAAGCCTACTTCAGCCCCGCGCATACCATCGGCGGCGACTTCGGTGTTGTCCACCCGCAGGGCGACGATTTTCTAAATCTCATCGTCTGCGACGTCTCGGGCCACGGCGTTGGTTCAGCGCTGATGGCCAATCGCATGTACTCCGAAACACTCCATGCGCTGGAACGCAGGATGGGCCCCGGCACTCTGCTCAGGCAGCTTCATGATTTTGTGCAGGAGCGCATCGCGGTCGACGGGTTTTACTTCACGATGGCGGCAGCGCGTTTCTCTCAGCAAGGGCGCCACGTTACGTTTGCCGGCGGAGGCCATCCACCAGCGATACTCGTTTCCAACGGCACCCTGCGCCTGATTAATTCACAGAACGGGATACTCGGCTGCCTTTCCGAGATTGCGCCGTCGGACTCGGTGAACGAGATTGAGCTAGCCAAGGGGGATCGTCTGATTTTCTACACCGACGGACTGGTCGAGGTTTTCAACAGCCTCGACGACATGCTCGGTGTCGAAGGCCTTGAGGCGTTGATCCTCGAATCGGTACAACGACCAATTCGGGAGTTAAAGCAGGCAATCCTGGACGGTGTGACGGCCTGGAGGCACGGCCCCCTCTCCGATGATGTATCCCTCGTAATCGTCGAAGTTCGCTAACGCCATTAGAGCGGGGTTGCCGTTCATTCTTGCTGCCGCTAAGAACAGGGTATTCAAAATGTGGAGCCTCCTACGTTCGAGGGGCGTTTCGAACAGCGGAGCGTCCCAAGAATATCCGCTGGCAAGCTGCTGCTCTCGCCGTTCTTTGTCTTCCTTTAAAAGGCGATCGATTGCGGGATGCCAGTCGCGAACGTCTCGTGGCACCGACAATTTTCCGAGGAGCTTAGAAATGCGTTCGCGCACTGCTTCAGTTGATTCGTGGAATTCAGGAGGCGGGGGAATCCGATTAGCGCATCCGTGTGATAGGGCTTCATCAACTGAGCCTATTGAAAGATGGAGCCGCTGGGCATTGGCTCAAGCTGACAAGATCGATCCGACAATCGGAGGCGCATTCCTGGAGTCGATGCGAGGCGAAGACGAGACTTAGAAGAGCCCGAGAATCCGCGCAAATTGGAGGCAGCTAGGCCACGTTAGGTTGGAGCTTTAGCGCTCATTTTCGGCGAACAAGACTGTGCCCATTTTTGTGCCCACTCTCCATCAAAAACGACAGCAATTGGTACTAGTCAGCCCAAAAGCGACTTGGACATAAGCGCTAGAATAATCAACTTGATAGCAAATGATCGCTCTCCATCGCAGATGAGGGCGCCGCAACTGTTAACCGAAGGGTTGCTAGATCGAATCTGGCTCGGGGAGCCAAAATTCCTAATTAGTTAGCAATATACTTGGCCGGAGTAGGTTTTGTTTTGTGTGTGGCACGGAATTGGGCACATTTCTTGTGACTGGATGAACCGGGAAGGGCTAACTCGTTGAAACAGTTGGTCGATGGCCCAGAACCTAAGCCTGTGAACCACTGATTGCCGGTCCGTGAGTGCTGCTTTTCCCGTGACGGTAAAGCGAGGCCAACGAGTGGGTAGTTGGGTGCAGATTGTATGGTACTGGGACGAACTTTTCCGGTTACCGCGTTTACCAGGACCTACCCATAAAAAGTCGCAACTGCCCCTGTTCAGCGATAGAGTCAGCCACATGGAACGAGAACTCTACCTTGGGCAATAGACACGTTCAACGTGGCAGATGGTGACTGGTGTGGCTGCGCTTCTTGCAAGAACTTCGCGTCCCGGCTCGGCAAGATACATGTTGCGGAGCAACATAGTTAGTCGGATTCCTGTGAAAACGGGATAGACTAGCGGTCCGACTGGCTATCATTGGCCACGGATTGAGAAGAACATGAGTGCTTTGAAACTTCGTGCTGACAATGTCACCCCCAATATCGACCTCCTGAGGGGCTTCAAACGGCACGAAACTGATTTGATCTTAGCGGCTGCCAGGGTACGTCGATTCCCTGCCAAATCTTTGATGACTCACCAAGGGGAGCCTGCCGATCATCTCCTGCTGTTGTGGAAAGGCCGTGCGCGTTATTTCTTTGAGACTCCCAACGGGAAGAAACTGATAATGATATGGATTACTCCTGGCCATTCCTTCGGTGGAGCCGCGCTGTCAACCCGACCTTCCCCTTACCTTCTCAGTACGGAAACAGTTCGTGACAGTGTCGTGCTCACCTGGGACGGCGCGACCATTCGTGGCTTGGCACGGCGGTTTCCTCAACTTCTGGAAAATGCCATTATCAGCGCTGTGGATTACCTTTCTTGGTACATCGCTGCCCACGCCGCTTTGTGTTCGCAGACTGCGCGGCAGAGATTGGCCAGTGTTCTTCTCGGATATGCATCCAGCATGGGCGAAAGAGTTTCAGGTAGCATTGAATTCGATATTAGCAACGAGGAGTTGGCCAACGCTGCGAATATCACTCCCTATACTGCGAGCCGTATTTTAAGCGAATGGCAGAGAATCGGCGCGATTCGCAAACAGCGAAGGAAAATCTTTGTACGCTCCACCGAAAGATTGTTTCTGCGCGTTGCTTGACAAAGTTAGTCCTGGTTAGTCGGGTTACCGGACAAGTGCTGTACCATTACTTGATTTGCCCGGTTAGGGTTTACCAGGCCGTTTATCAGTACTTGGTAATGCTTGTTCTGGTAGGTACCATAACCCTGAAAGTCTTTCACCTGCCTGAAAATACTGCTCGGAATATTTTGCACGCTTTGTTAAGTCTCACCGTATGCGTCGTTTGCATACCATTCGTGTTGGCTCATCGATTGCTCCTATTCACAATGTCCAGTCACTTTCAACTATCGAGGTGACTCGTGATTCAAAAGGATGTTGCTAGACTTGCTGTTGTAATTCTCGCCGGGATTCTCCCGCTGGCAGGCGTGGCGCTTGCTCAAAACCCACGAACTCAACAGGATCGGCACCAAACGCCACAGATGCAAACTCCTCCGCAAGAAAATAATGAGGATTTGAGAACCTACTCGGGAAAGATTTCCAGTAGTAGTGGCAAGTATGTCTTGGAAGGTGCCTCTCCGAGAGGCCCGTATCTCCTGGACGATCAAAAATCAGCCAAGAAATATGAGGGTAAGAATGTGCTCGTGACTGGCTTGCTCGACCGGTCAAGTAACACAATTCATGTTCAAAAGATCCAGGAGGCTGCTCCCGCCTGAGTGGGCAAGCCGAAAAGGGCGAGGGCCCAGGTAGGCCCCCGTCCTACCTATCTGAATGTCGGATTTCGAAGCTGAGCGTTCAGCTCTATTCGCCGCCCAACGTAGGAAGATTGACTGGGGAACTATGGCTAAGATCTTGGTGGTCGAAGACAACGCAAACGAACGGAACGGCCTGTGTCGGATACTCGAACGGGCGGGCTATGATGTGCGCTCCGCGGCCGACGGAGTGGAAGCGCTCCAAAGAATTCGAGACGATCAATTCGACCTCTTATTGGTAGATATTTGGATGCCGCGAATGAACGGTCTTGAGCTTTTGGCGCATCTCCCCGAAGAGTCCAGGCCGAAGGCACTCGTAATAACGGGAGATGAATCGCCCGACACACTGCTGCGCTCTCTCCGCGAAAAGGCCTATCTCTTTATCTCCAAACCCCTCCAGCCCGAGGATCTAATACAGCTCATCAAAACTACACTCGAATCTCCCCCCGGTCCGGATCCGATCGAAGTATTATCGGCAGAACCTAGCTGGGTGGAGCTCCGGTTCCCGTGCGAACTGGAAACTGCTGGCCGCATTGAAAACGTTGTTGATCAGCTGAATTACAGTCTGCCTCCTGAAGTCAGGCAATCGGTGAGAATCGCATTCCACGAATTATTGATGAACGCCATTGAATGGGGTGGAGAGTTGAATCCCGAGGCACAAGCGCAGATTGATTACCTGCGGACACGCAAATTTGTGATGTGCCGAATCGCGGATCCTGGAACGGGATTCGACCCTGCAGGAGTAGAGCATGCGGCCGTCACGAGTCACCTAGAAAAACCTATGGCGCATAGTGAAGCTCGAATGGAAAAAGGATTACGACCTGGAGGTTACGGAATCCGGCTCGCCAAGTCCATGGTGGATGAGTTGGTTTACAACGAGGCACACAACGAAGTCGCGATGGTTAAGTATCTGCACTGATCCGCAGTTGTCATGCTTGTCATGGAGAATCGTTACCTCATGTTTGGCGGGGCCTTGTTTGCTGCATTCAGGTGCTCCGCGCTCAGCACCTTACGCAGAGCGAAAGTTCGCTGCTCTTGAGGCCATCGAGAGGGAATCGGATTAACTCCTGGTTAGTCGTTACTGGACGAGTCCACGCCAATCGTTCTCATTTTTCTTGGTTGCCGCCACTCTCGATGTTCAAACCCTGGCCCGGCCTGAGCGAAAGTGCCCGGCTCTTCCGAACCGGGCACCTTCCTCTTATGTTTTTCGCTATTTGACGGTGTGGTTTGTTAGGTCACGGCTGCGCCGGTGCTTTCGCCTTTGCAGCTTCCATCTTGCTCTTCAACTCGGTCTGTTGCTCAGGTGTCAGCACTTCGTTTAGCTTGGCCATCGTGCCGCCGTGGAGCTCCTTCATCTTCGCCTTTTTTTGGTCATCGCTGAGCGAAGCATCATTGGACACCGCCTGGCGCTTGGTCTTTGCATCCGCAAAGATATCCTTCACCTTTGCCTTCTGGTCGTCAGTGAGATTCAAGCTCTCCACTGCGGCCTGTAGTCCGGCGTGCATTCCCATTTCCTTACTGGGGGCTTGGGGTGCGGGTGCAGCCTGTGAGTTTGCCAGAGCCAGAGGTACGGCTAGCGCCGCAACCATGCCCAACGACACCAATCCTCCCAATATTCTTTCGATCTTCATTTGCGAATCTCCTCAGTTTGATTGGGCTGGTTTGAGGGCAGGGGCTCATACAGTGCTACCACATTGATTTGACCTCGGCGACAACAAAATGCAAGCTCCCATAACTTCAAACCAATTGTCCTAGCGCCGTCGCCGTTTTCGCAATGCTGAATCTCTACGACTTCGTGAGCTAGGTCCCGGTTAGTCGGCAAACCGGACATCTTGCTCCTAGTACTAGAAATATTTGGTGCGCACTTTTATCGGACGCGGCCAGGGATTTCACAGGCGGGGAGCTTTAAGGATAGACTGGCCGTCGTAAGCTGCGCGCCAACCTGTCGGCTTTCAGGAGTTGCAATGTTAGACCAGGGAGTCTGGGCCGAAGTCAGAGTGGGTGGTGAACACCTGCGACTGTTCTCGGAACAGAATGCCCTTGGAGTGCAGGCATCCGTGTACAACGTTAATGCAAAGAACTGGATTGCGCCCTCCGAAACTGTGGAAGATATCGAACAGGGAAAAGACAGAGCGGCGGAACATGCGAGAGTGTACCTCAAGGCTGCCAACTTAGAACTGCCTTCGCTAACATGGAAGAAATCCCGCTCGGCGTAACCTACGCAGCATTGATTCACGCCTTCGGCAACCTCCGTTGGACTTCTGTTGCCCAATGAACCAGTTTTTCTTGAGTCTTCTGGTTCTGGTACGACAGGTGGCAATGTGGCTGAAAAAAATTACCAGATATCGTGACGTTCGTTGTGAATCAGAGCAACGCTCTGAAAACTTCAACTGACTGATTTTGCTAGGCTAACTTCTCCATTAGCGTCGTGGAACCGGAAATGCATACAAACCGAATAGCGTCCCGGCGGATGCCGATGAGAAGAGAGGAGGCCACAGTGGACTCCACATTCCATATCTTCAAAGTAGCTCCGGGCGGCCCTTCGACTCAGATGTGCACGATGAAGTGCCCACGCTGCGGAAACATAGCTTCTAAGGAGAAGCCCGAAGAACGATTTAAGTGCGAACGTTGCGGTTGGAAATTGTGATTCACATTTGCGACATGCTCTACGTCGCGTGTAGAGCCTTGAAGGGTTAAATAGTTGAGCGACTGGAGCGGAGCTAAGAGTAAATAGAGCGTCGACAGCAGATTCTTGCCGAGGCCGCGTTATCACTCTGCAGGGTAGCCAGCTTATAGATTCCTCAAGTTCGGGAGTGACGATGGAAAATGAACGTATGACCCAAGCAGAGCAAGCCGTGCTTCTGTGGCCGCTGCTGGCACTGGCTGCTCGCACTCAACAGATTTTAAGTTATGCTGCCGTCGAAGGCTATACCGGAATCGCTAGGCACGGACTTAATCGCGCGCTCGGACTCATACACGACTACTGTAAGCGACGCGGCTGGCCACTTCTAAATACCATTGTCGTCAGCCAACAATCAGGAATGCCTGGAGAGGGGTTTCCAGGGGACCTGAGTCCTTTTGAAACAAAAGTTGAGCAAGGAAGGGTGTTTCTGTTTGATTGGTCGGGGCACGGCAAACCAAGGCCCAACGATTTGCAGGGCGTGAAGTCGGCAAGCCGGTAACTTGGGTACCGGGATCCACATGTACGGTTACCGCGTTAATCAGGACCCAGCCCACGAAATTGCAGGTCTCGAATACCTTTTTGCAAACAAGAAGGATTTCGGTGGGGATGACAATGCCCGCCAGAAGCTAGGTAGTGTCCTAATTTGAATGGGTGCGGACCTGAGTCCCTATTTTGCGTGGGGTACGAATAGCGACAGCCCCAAGAGGACCGCACCGACCACAATCAGAAGAGCCCCGGCCTGAACGCTCTTTTCGCTGCCCTCGGTACGGAACCGTGTGTAAATGCCTACCAAAGCGAGCCCGGCAACAATCAGAACTGTTCCCATGATCGCGGGTAAATCGTTGATCGTCATTGCTTCCTCCTCGCTTCCGCCACTATTGCCGCTCTTACGGCCTCACGCGGCCCTGTAATGCCGCCCACATGCAGCACGGCGAAGAACCGTCGCTTGCCGTCCGGGCGCTCATAGCTCCATGCGTAGGCGCGTTTCGCGTCCGGGTGTCCGGTTAGAAGAGGCTCGAATGAATTTCGCGAGCCAACAATAGCAAACAGGGCAACAACGTCCGCATACAGGTAGTTCAATAACGCGAAGAGCCACAATAGAGACAACCGCTCCTTTGTGTCATGGATGTCAACCTCCTACGGAAAAGCAATTCAGGTTCTGAGTTGCGCTCCCGCCCAGGTACGGGATTCCTTTTCCCATTATGAGGGGGGAATCTCCCCGAGGCTTGGATACTGAGCTATACGGGGAGACCAACGAAAAAGACTCATGGGGGCCGCGTTCCCTCTGGCCGACCTGTCGATTTCGGGTCAACTCCGGGAAGTCGCCAAACCGGAAGAGTTCCGGCTAGTACTTAACCTTACCGATTACCGCGTTAATCAGATGGGATGAGAAGGCCGGTCTCCGCGGGATGCGATACGCTCCCAATGTTCGACGTGCTCGAGGCACAAAGAAAAGGAGACCGGCGATGAAGAAGATTAGCACTGTGCACGCATTTGGGAACGAAATTTTCAAGGAGCAAAAGCTGACCATCGGCTTGGATCTGGGAGATCTCTGGTCGTTCTACTGCATTAAGGGATGAAGCAGGCCAAGTCATTTTAGAACAGAAACTGCTGACGACACCGGAAGCGATGAAGCAAACATTTGGAAAGATACCGCGGAGTCTCATCGCACTGGAGACAGGAACACATTCCCCCTGGGTAAGCCGGCTGTTCACTCAGTTGGGACACGAAGTGATCGTGGCGCACGCGCAAAAGGTGCAATTGATCACCAAGAGCAGTCGGAAAGATGATCGGCATGATGCACAGACGCTGGCGCGGCTGGCGCGAGTCGATCCCGAGTTGTTGGGTCCGGTGCGCCATCGCAGTGCTAAAGCGCAAATCCATCTGACAGTAATCCGGGCGCGAGCCGAACTGGTAAGTGCTCGAACGGCCTTGGTGAACGCAGCACGAGGGTTGGTGAAGTCTTATGGTGAACGGCTGCCCAAGTGTGGCACGCAACAGGTGAGCCGGGAGCTGGCGGCTGAATTGAGCACAGAGTTGCGGGATGTTCTGGAGCCGTTGCTCAAAGAAATCGAATCGCTGAACGAGCGCATCAAGGAATACGACGAACGGATGGAGAAAATCGCCAAGGAAGTGTACCCGGAAGTGTCCTTGCTCAAGCAGGTGAAGGGGGTGGGAACACAGATCGCTCTGACGTATGTCCTGACTATAGAGGACCCACATCGGTTCGCGAAGAGTCGCGAGGTAGGCTGTTTTCTGGGATTACGACCTGGCCGCAGGAACTCTGGACAAAGCGAACCACAGAAGGGCATCAGCAAAGAAGGAGACCGATATCTGCGAACGATGATGGTGCAGGGAGCGCACTACATTCTGGGGCCTTTTGGAGAAGACAGTGATCTGCGGAGATGGGGACGGAAGCTTGCGGAGCGAGGAGGAAAAAATGCCAAGAAGCGAGCCATAGTGGCAGTGGCTCGAAAGCTGGCGGTACTGCTGCATCGGTTGTGGGTGAGCGGAGAGGTGTACGAACCACTGCGCAATAGCCTGAAAGCGATGCGGGCAGTGGCCTAGAGAGTTGCGATCCGGACAGCCGAGCTCAACCGCCGAGTCCAGGTGACTGCGACTAAGTCCTGGGGCCCGACTCCCACCGAAAAGGTGAGAAGAGAGGACGCTAATCAGGTAGCAGCACCTACTGAAACGAGAACACCCACCTGGCACCGAGCGAATATCGCTCACCAAAGAGTGCGGATGGAAGGATGGCGACAGAGGCGGCTTGGCTGAAGGGGAACGGACTCATGGAAAGAAGAAAGCGAAAGTGTGCCTTGACATCAACCGGCCTTCTCATGGAAGGACCTAATTGTAAGAGTCGAAGAAGAAGCCTTGTCTGTTGAAGGCAAAAGCGCGGAAATCTGTGGAACCAGTGAAAGCCCAAGAAGCCCGTTCGCCCATATGGCGTACAAGGCGGTTTATGGCTTGCCGGACAGTCAAGTTCTCGTAGCGCGACGTCCATGGCTCAGCAGGGTAAGTGTCATCTCCCCCGATCTGCGCGATTGCTACTTGTTCTTTCGGTGGCGAAAGTTGGTTCACGATGGCCAACAGCCCTTGCTGAATATCGGTCAATCCTTTCAGGTCCAACTTCGTGAGCCTTCGATTCATTAGATAGGAACCGAGGTTTACGGTTTTTGTCGGGTATACATTGATGAAAGCATCGTCCGTCGACCATGTATACCTGCCGTCCGCGTAGCACATGGCGTCCAAAGCTCCACGCACTGTGGTCGCCGTGAGATGCAGAGTCAAGCGGGGGTCCTGAATTGGCGGGTCTGTCTGTTTGGATTTCAGTTCGTGCTCAAATCCCATTGCGAAAGCCGCCGGCCCCGAAGCGAGTCGTTTTAGGCCTACTTCGATTGTCTCGTCGTTTAGATTGAACGCGGAAATTTCGGAATTGAGAACGGAATCAACAGTTGCCACCCTCACGGGTGTTTCGGGTCTTCGTCCTTCGTGAACCAAAGACAATGGGGAAATGAGGAACAGGAAAAAGCCGGACGCAAAGAGTCGGTTTTCCATCGCCCTATCTTAGATGCAATCAGGGGTTGATCCTAGTACCCACATCTCCGGTTACCGCGTTAATCAGGACCTAACAAGAATCGAAGGCGGCCAGCAATCCGGGGAACGTTTTGGAGTACGCTTCTCAATGTGAGTACCCATGTCCCGGGCGTCCCAATTGCAGGTTCTGTCGATATTTCTACGCTGCCCCGTGTTCAGCGCATCTCGTCAGTCATCGAGATAGCATTCTCCGTTTTGTGTTTCGTTTATGGAATTATGGCACCGAGACCTTGGTGGCCCACCGCACTCGGTACTTTGCTTTTCTGGGACGCCGTCCGCATATTGGGTTGGAAAGTTGAGATAACACCCGAATATCTGCGCGTTCGACGCTACTTTCTATGGCGGTCAATTCCGTGGACACAAATTCTCAAGGTTGGAGTGGGCGATACCTGGGGTCGGGGCCAAAAAGCTGTCCGATTAGATCTGACTTCACAACCCATGACGAGCCTTGGGGCGTTCCCTGTGCCATTTGCAGTGGCTCTGCGCGACGCGCTGTGGGCCGAGATCAACCGCCGTCGGGACCGCAGTCCTGTGTAGTCCTCTAACCGGACATCTGGTTTACAGTCGATTCCACTTTTCCGGTTAGCGCGTTAATCGTCCACTGAAGCGACTCTTATGTGACTGGCCCATCGGTTGGAGTAAGCTGATTTCGCAGATTGGTTGTTGGCAGAGACCGGAAGCAATGAGCATGAACACGCACCTTGCAGTCAATCCCATAAAGCGGCTGGCTTACGCCTTTGTTGGACTTCTGGCGGGTGATGCGATTCTGCTTCTTTTTCTTCTCCAAAACGCAATCCGGCTCCGCGCAGATTTGCTCGCATTACACATGGGAGAACCTGGGCAACAGATTCCGCAAGCCATTCAAATATTCGTGCTTTATGCATGCCTCTCACTTGTTGGATGGCTGTTTGTAGGGCTTCCTATTGCCCTGTTTTTGCCAGCTCACTTCATCAGGCTTTTGCCGTGGCCTCTTAGACTGCTTGTAGGCGCGGCCCTCGGCCCGCTCGCGTTGTTCTTAATTCTCATGCTAGTTCCCGACGCCAGCCGGTCAGCTCTTGCGCACGGCCACATGATTCCGGGTATGTTCACAGGCACGGCTTCGCTGTGGCCCTTATCAATTTTGGTTTCGACCATTGCTTTTGTGGCGTACGTTGCCTTGCTGCGCAAAGAAAAGGGCGTTGACCATACCTGAGCACAACAGCATGGCCAGTCACCACCAGGGCCAGCGTTAGGCCAAGTCCTGATTAAGTCGGGAAACCGGACAAGTCCGGCCCAGTACCCACATGGACGATTACCGCGTTAATCAGGACTTAGCACTCGCTCCCTCTCTTCGTTGACTTGCCTCGTAACCCAACCTTAAGATGAGCCACACATGCCAGGCACCGAATCGCTCATCGGCAAGACCTTTTCGCACTACCGCATTCTCGAAAAGCTTGGCGGCGGTGGCATGGGTGTCGTCTACAAGGCTGAGGACACTCGCCTTCATCGATTTGTTGCGCTCAAGTTTTTGCCGCAGGACGTTGCCCGCGATCCCCAGGCACTCGCCCGTTTCCAGCGCGAAGCGCAAGCCGCATCGGCGCTGAATCACCCTGACATTTGCACGATTTACGACATCGGCGAGCAGAACGGCCAGGCATTCATTGCCATGGAACATCTCGATGGCATGACCTTGGAGCATCGTATTAACGGAAAGCCCATTGAGACGAATGTTCTGCTCACACTGGCCATCGAAATCACCGATGCCCTCGATGCCGCTCATGCCAAGGGAATCATTCACCGGGACATCAAGTCCTTGAATATTTTTATCACCGATCGCGGTCACGCCAAAATTCTTGATTTCGGCCTTGCCAAGCTGACCTCACCGGAAGCTGCTGCGAACATTGGTAAAGCCGCCACCTTGACGGATGAAGACGCCGCCCAGCACACCCTCCCGGGCACGACTCTGGGTACCGTGGCCTATATGTCTCCCGAACAGGCGGTCGGAGAAGAACTCGACGCCCGCTCCGATTTGTTCTCTCTCGGCGTTGTGCTCTACGAAATGGCTACGGGAGCCCTGCCCTTTCAAGGCGCAACCCCTGCTGCCATCTTCAACGCCATCCTCAATCAAGCCCCGGTGCCTCCCGCACAGTTAACGCGTGGTCTCCCACCCAAGTTGGAAGAAATCATCTGCAAAGCCTTGGAAAAGAGCCGTGAACTGCGCTGCCAAAGTGCCGCGGAGATCAACGCGGATCTCAAGCGCCTGAAGAGAGAACTCGGAGGTGGCACGACCAGCGAAATACCCGTTGTCGTACAGCCCCGGCCTCGCAGCCGCAAGGAGCTCTGGGCCGTTGTGGCGGTTCTCGTCGTGTTCTTCACTGGCTATTTTTTCCGCAAATCGTTCTGGGGAAACACCAGCAATTTGCCGTTCGCTCCAAAACTTGTGCAGCTTACGACCACCGAGGGCCTCCACGAGTTCCCCACATGGTCTCCCGACGGGAGGCGCATCGCCTACAGCAGAGACGTCAAAGGTTTCAAAAAGATTTTTGTCAAAGCATTGCTGGGAGACCCGCAACAGTTGACTGCCGGCGACCAGGACGATATCCAGCCCGCCTGGACTCCCGACGCCCAGAACCTCTTATTCGTTCGCTCCACTCAAACGGGCGGAAAGTTGCAGCCGGGTGATGTGTTCGGCCAGTATGATAGCGGGGATGTCTGGAAGAAAGATCTCGCCTCTGGCAGGGAAGAAAAGCTTCTCGACAAAGCGTTCAATCCGTCTTACTCAGCGGACGGGAAATCGATTGCCGTGGATGCTTCGTGGGCCGGCCCTCGACGTATCTGGGTCGTCGATGCGCATGGACATAACCCCCAGCAAGTCACTTCAGAGAGTTCCGAAGCCGTAGATCATGTGGAACCAAGCTGGTCTCCCGACGGGAAGAACATCGTCTTCCAGAATATCGAACGCACCAAATTCAGCATAAAAGTTGTCAACCTTGCCACGCGCACGGTAACAGCTTTGACCGATGGCAAGTTCCAGGATCTCAATCCGGTGTGGTCTCATTCCGGCAAACGGATTTACTTCTCTTCTTACCGAGGCGGTGGGCTGAACATCTGGCGCGTGGGAGTGTCTCCGAACGGCGAGCCCATAGGGGTCCCCCAACAGGTGACCATGGGCTCTGGCCAGGACGTGCAACTCGCGATGTCTGCCACCGGGGAGCAGTTGGCCTTCGCGATTTTGCGGCAAAACGCGGACCTTTGGCGCCTACCGGTCTCTCCGCAAACCGGCTTACCCACTGGCAATCCGGAGGAGGTCGTCGCCAGCACGCGAGAGGACAGCCGTGGCTCGTGGTCACCGGATGGAACGCAGATCGTATTTAATTCCGATCGCAATGGCGACATGAATCTTTATCTATATTCTTTGCAAAACCACTCGTATCGGCAAATCACGAAGGGCCCGGGGGGTGACTTTCAACCCCAGTGGTCACTCGACGGCAAGCGATTGGTGTTCTTCTCTTCCCGCGCAGGCAACGCTGATATCTGGTCCTTAGACATTGCCACAGGTGCCCTGACACAACTGACCTCAAATCCCAGCCTCGATATCAATCCTTTCTTTTCTCCGGATGGCGCCTACATCGCATTTCAATCGGACCGTAGCGGGCGTATGGAGGTCTGGGTAATGAAATCAGACGGAAGCGAACAGCGCCAACTCACGAAGCTCGGAGTTTCGGGACATTTTCTGCGCTGGTCGCGCGACGGTAAGAGCGTGATCTTCCGCTGCCCTTGCGGTGGGAACCCACGGACTTATCAAGCACCTCTCGATGGAGACGATCCTGTTCCGCTGAACACTGAGATCGTCGGCGGGTCGCACATGTCCTTTTCGCCTGACTATTCGCTCCTCATGGATGTGGTCGGGCACAAAGCGCTCTGGGTGTCGCCTGTGGCGACGGGCAAAGCGGTGAAGGTTTACGAATTCTTAGACGGCGAAACACGCATTGACTATCCAGTCTGGTCTCCGGACGGCAAGTGGTTGCTGTTTGACCGCTTCCGACCGCAGGGTGGGGATATCTGGATGATTCAAAACCTCGACTAGCCTCAGGAGTAGGCTCCGGGAGCCCCTCGGGTTGTCAGTGGACGATTAGTCGGGAAACCGGAAAAGTGGAGGCTAGTACTCCGTGTCCGGTAATCTCATCGTTTCGGTATACTGGGCCCACCGGAGGAATTACTCGCCATGCAACCCGATCAAGCCAGATTTCTTTTGGATTTCTTGCTACCTCGACTCAAATCCGAGAAGGCTACAACGATGAAGATTCTCTCTGCAGTTCCGCCCGATAAGGGCGACTACAAACCTCATTCCAGGTCCATGAGTTCCCTGAAGCTATCCCGGCATATCGCGGCTACTGAGATGTGGTTCCTTGATGCCATTATTGACCACGTTTTCAAAGAAGACGATTCACCCATGCCTTCAGAATTACGGCCTGGCGCTGACATTGCGCGCTGGTACGATGAAAACTTCGCGCATCGCTTGCCACGCCTCGAAGCGTTGTCTGGCGAACACCTCGCCACCCCGGTTAACTACATCGGCCTTTTGAATGATCCCGCCGTCGCATATTTGAATTTCGCGATCTGCCATTCCGTCCACCATCGTGGGCAACTCTCGGCTTATCTGCGACCCATGGGGGCAAAGGTTCCCGCCATCTACGTTGAAAGCGGCGACGAGCCCTTCCCGCCCGCGACCCACACGGCCAGCTCCTAACCTCGTCAACTCCTGGTAAGTCGGCTTACCGGACAGGTGGAGGCTAGTACCCAAGTTTCAGTTAAGCAGGCATATCCAGCGTCCCCATGCCAGATGATGGCCTGGCCATTCGGCCGGTGCTGCGAAGGACACGCTGCGTAAAGAGGTCCGTTTCCCATTAGCCGAATCCGGTACGATTTTCATAAGCCCAAGCGATACCCACGCCCTCGCGAAGCCGATCTTGCCGTTTAGGCGAAGGGGTCAACCCACCCACCTCCTTCCACATCCGGTGCAGTTATCTGTAAGGAGGTATGAAATGTTCAACTTTCCCAACAATCGCAAACTCTGGGTTTGTGCGGCTGGCACTGGCATACTGCTTGTGGCAGGCATTCTGGCTGTGGTGAGCCACAAGAATCGGGAGGCCGCCGAGGCCCGGAACCACCCCGCGAAACAGGCGGTTGCGACGCCCAAGAAAGCCGCGACGCCAAAGGCAGTAAGCGTCTCCAGTGAAGTTAAAGAGACGGAGCCGACGCAACTGGTCACCGTGCCCAAAGGTACGGCCATCACTGCGACGCTGGGCCAAACACTGGCCAGCGATCAGAACCACCCCGGTGATTCCTTTGACGCGCGCCTGTCAATGCCTGTCGAGATTGACGGAAA
>Ga0210407_10000565_pt1 | contig 41085 bp, 48 predicted proteins | sample IncBWC27MmetaG_FD_150860 | JGI IMG/M metagenome (GOLD analysis project Ga0210407, IMG submission 150860) | Forest soil microbial communities from Barre Woods Harvard Forest LTER site, Petersham, Massachusetts, United States - Inc-BW-C-27-M | ecosystem: Environmental > Terrestrial > Soil >...
TCACCGCTCCCTCTAACAGCATCATGTGGCGGCTTTAGCGTCGACCACGGACAGAAGCATGAGCTCGGCGACGTGACGATCAAGGGGACGCTTGACATCAACGGGCCCATTACAGAAGGGCGTGTACTCATAAAGCCGACTGACAAGTAACCCGGTCGGGCGATAGCCAGTACCCGCTGTTGGAGGTAGAGCGGACCTCGAAGGCCGGGACTGGGCATGTCTGTTAAAATGACCCAAAGCGGTCCTCGGGCCGAGTTCAGGAAGACACGACCGTCGCTCAATCCCTCGCCTGCGTGACTAGGAGGATGGCGGTTTGGTCGGGCCGAGGCGTCGCTCGCACGAAACCCAGAGTTCCGACCTAATATTGCGACAGCGGATCGCCTCACAAAACCTCGAACACGCTGTAGACCGGCCCATCGGCATGGCGGTCGCCGACGCCGATGCAGAGGATGCGGTTGAGCCAGTCGTACTTTGGCGATGCCGTCTCGAACATCGGATTGATGCGGAAGTAGTAGCTCGCGGGATCGACGCGCTCACCGCGATCGATCCGTTGCAGCACATCGGAGGCGCCGTGGCGCAGGCCCCGATATGTCATACCGATCACGGCGCCGTCGGTGGTTTTCAACACCAAGCGGACGTCGAGCGTGAGCACGCTGTCAGGGCGCAGGATCTGCCAGTCACTGCCACCATCCAGGACTTCGCCGGATAGCCGCCCACCTTCGAAGACCCCGCCGAACACCACACCGATGCGGCGAACGCCCACGGGCGTCTCGCCGACCACCTGCAGCGGACGTACGCTAAGTCTCATCGCGAACAGTGGCCGCGCCTTCACTGATCTCTGCACATCCGGAAGATTGTCATAGGCCAGCGTCGACATGGTCTTCTCCCCTTGTTAACCAGTTTATCGGTGGCAGTGACTTTTGGCGGCGGAATGGACGTCCGTAACCTCTGCCGACAATGGCTCCCGGACGAGGCGATGGCAACCAACGGCCATCAATCGCGAGTAGCCGACCACATCAAACGCCGCGATGGCAGCCAATTTGCGCTGTTCTTTAGTATATCCAGGTCTCCCGTAAGACAACTAAGGTGCAACATGGTTGAGACTCTAGCCGAGACTGGCGATGAGCCGCACCAATGTACCGACCCGGTTCGCGCCGGGCGCACCCGGGCCGCAACGTCACGGGCGTTTTCCTGATCGCGCCCGAACTTGAGGTCGAGCGCTTGTCCTTACTTCGTGAAGCGTTCCTTCGGTGCATCGAATTGCCATGCTATCCAATCACCGCAGGATTGTGGAAGCGGGCATGGGCTGCTGCTGAGGCTGGACTTGAGCTGGTCTCAGCATTCCTCCGTTTGTACGATGTTGCTCCCGGCTCTTTCAGCCGGTCAGGTCGCAAATTCGCGGTCGGGTATCAATCCGATACCGATCCGGCGCGCTGTCCAAGGACTGGAATCATTCTGACCAGAATGGTGTCCCGAAACACAAAATGGTGGAAAAGCGCCGCCATCACGTGGAGAGAAATCAGCGCTAGAAGCGACCAAACAAAGAAAACATGAACGTGGTACGTCATCGCGCCGACCGGATGGCCGATGGAAAAGCTGGAGCCGAGACGATCGATGTTCGGCAGCCTAGGAACGGCCGTGCATCTCACCTCTGAGGCGACGATCCAGCCGGTCAGTGGCGTCAGCAACATCAAGGCGTAGAGCGTCCAATGCATGGCCTCCGCGACGAGCCTAGAAATGCGAGTGCCGCCCTTCTCCTCCTCGGGCCATGGCAACAGCGTCCGCAGGAAGAGCCTGACAACCACAAGACCCAGCACGGTGAGGCCGGCGTAGGCGTGCGCGACGAATGCCTCCTGGCGCGGACCATTCCCATAGCCGAAATACAGCGCTAGGATCATTGCCAAGGCTGCGGCCCAATGGGCGATGACCGAGGCGATATTGGGCCGTTTCAGATGTCGGATCATCGGTATCAATGAGTGTTTGGGGAGTGAACTGTGCAGCGATGATCGCGTGCGATTTGACAAAAGCGGTTTGCCATCGATCGCGCTGCCCCGCCCCGACCGAGACCCGGCCACGACGGGTTAGTCCCGCACGCAGGCGGTCTTGCGGTCGAGATCGAACGGTTCTGGCGAATCAGCCGACGGGCCGTCGCCTCACACTAGGTTGCCTCTCTTCCTTCAACCTTCTGGGCGAGCCGTCGACAGTCAGCAATATATAGTGCGGCTTATCGATCGGACGTTGCTTGAATTTGCTTGAATTTGCGCAAAATTTGCATGATTGAACTTTTCATTGGTCGCGAGTTGATTAGGAGCCTCCCGACAGCGCAACGGAGGATTTCGGCCCGCCGACGTCATGCCAGGCGAATTCCTTCGATGCGCTCATCCTGATCCGCGTCGAGCACCTCGAATGGAGTGTAGGGACGAGGAGACCCCGTTGGAAGGGTCATTTGACGCCGAGCGTGCAATGTGCCGATTTGAAGAAGCTAACGAAGTTTCTACTTTGATCGCCTTGCCGACGATATGCTGACAACGCCGACGGACATAAAGCCAAGCACCACTGATGGAGACGGTCGAAGCTGTATTGATCGGTGACTTGCGTTTTGCCGTCATCTTATCTTTATGTCGTCATCAAATGGTCGCTGCGGCATCGGGCATAGTTCGTCCCTGGCGCCTCTCCAACTTGCTGGAATCGTTAAGTCGGCATTCTGCCTGCCCGCGCGTGAAATAGCCGACAGCGGGCAAAGAACGTCCTCTAAAGCTGAACCGCCGCCACGGATGGCGGTTTCGCTGGCGAGGCCGTTGGCCGGTTACGGCTGGGGGCCTGGGGAGCCGCCGAGATCGGCTTCCGCCAGGGTCTCGCCCGGCCGACTCCGTCTCGGGGGCGGCGGTTCGTGCTTAATGCAATCGACCACCAATTGAGTGAAGGGAACGATGTCGCGTTCGCTGCTCGCGGATTCGAGCGCGCGCATGTATTCGTTTCGCCGGTCGACAGGTATGGCTCCGACAACCCTCTGGAATCGTTAGTGCGAAATTTCGCGTTCTGACGTGCTACCTGCTGGATGCCGGGCAAAGTACGTCCTCTAAAGCTGACGGCCGGGCGAACATGCAAACCGGAAGTGAGCAGCCGACGCCCAAAGCCGCGTTTTTTACCCGGACAGACCTCGCCCAACGTCCCTCGGAGGACGCGCGTGTATTCTTGAGGCCCACTTGATAAGTGGATAGGACGGAGACATAATGAGTGACAAGAAACCCATGGTGAACGTCATCATATATTCTAGCGCCAAAGCACGAATGCGCGGCCCAGCCTCCAGAGAGGGACTGGGTTGACCTGACGCGTCCTGAGAATGCGTGCAGCGATCGGACCAGGCCCTCGTTTTCGGGGCCTTTTTTATTGCCGATTTCCCACTGCACAAATTCCAGGAGCACGACAATGACTGACATCAAGAAGACGCTGATCACCAGCGCACTTCCCTACATCAACGGCATCAAGCACCTCGGCAACCTGGCCGGATCGCTCTTGCCGGCCGACATTCATGCCCGTTACAGGCGCCAAACTCGCGACGACGTGCTGTTCATCTGCGCAACCGACGAGCATGGGACGCCCGCGGAGCTTGCAGCTGCCGAAGCCGGTCTCCCCATCGCCGTTTACTGCGCTCAACAGCACGGAATTCAGGCGGATATTTACCGTCGACTCGGGATTTCATTTGACCATTTCGGGCGCTCGTCGTCGCCGCAAAACCGGGCATTGACCCAGCACTTCTTCAAAAGCCTGGACGACCGTGGCTTCATTGAGGAGCGCACGCTGAAACAGGTCTATTCACTAGACGACGGGCGTTTCCTTCCGGACCGCTACATCGTCGGCACTTGTCCGCACTGCGAGTCCGACCGCGCCCGCGGCGACCAATGCGAGAACTGCTCGCGGCTGCTGGAGCCAACCGACTTGATCCGGCCACGGTCTGCGGTCTCGGGCGGCACGAACCTGGAAGTGCGTCCGACCAAGCATCTGTTTCTGCGTCAGCAGGCATTGGTCAGCGCTCTTGAGACGTGGCTCGCTTCGCGCAAAGGTTGGCCGCATTTGGTGACGTCGATAGCGCGCAAGTGGCTCGACGAGGGCATCCAAGACCGCTGCATCACGCGCGACCTCGCTTGGGGCGTCCCGGTGCCGAAAGAAGGCTTTGAAGGCAAGGTCTTCTACGTCTGGTTTGACGCTCCGATCGAATACATCGCGGCGACACAGGAATGGGCTGACGCTGATCCTGAGAACCGCGACTGGAAGAAGTGGTGGTGGCAGGCGGACGACATCGAATATCTGCAGTTCCTTGGCAAGGACAACGTGCCTTTTCATACGGTTTCGTTTCCATGCACGCTGTTAGGATCGGGCGAGCCCTGGAAGACCGTCGACGTGATCAAGGGCGTTTCATGGCTCACTTATGAGGGTCAGAAATTCTCCACGAGCCAGCACCGAGGCGTGTTTCTCGACCAGGCGCTCGATCTGCTGCCGGCGGACTACTGGCGCTGGTGGCTGGCGGCGAACGCACCCGAGGGTAGCGATGCGGCGTTTTCCTTCGAGCGGTTTGCTGCCGGCGTGAACAACGATCTCGCCGATACGTTTGGCAATCTCGTCAACCGGGTGCTGAAGTTTGTCATCGCGAAATACGACGGCGTCGTGCCGGCAGCGGGCAAAACGGGCGAACTTGAGCATTCTCTCGCCGCCGAACTGACGCAACACTTGGCAAATCTGAAATCGCACCAGGAGGAACGGTCGCTTCGCAAGGCAGCGGATGAGGTCCGAGCCATCTGGAGTGTCGCCAACGCCTATCTAGTCTCGGGTGCGCCATGGTCGCACGTCATCAAGGAACCCGACCGCGCTGCCATCGTCGTTCGCACCAGCGTGAACCTGGTGGCGTTGGCGGCGACGGTTGCATGGCCGTTCATACCGGCTACCGCTGAGCGCGTGTTGGAGGCATTGGGCAGCAATTCCGAACCGTCATGGCCGTCATCAGCAGCCGAGGCATTGGCCCTGATCGAAGGAGGACGAAGGATCGACGTTCCGCCTACTCGGCGGAATGGGTCGAAACCAACAGGGCGAAGTTTGCCGGAGTGGAACACCAGGAGGCTAGTATACTCGCGAATGAGTCCTCATAACCAAGCCCTTTCTATCGATCCACGACGCGCTGAAGTTGAATCAGAAGGGCTCGTAGCGGACTTTGAGTTCGCTGCGAGCCCTTCTTTTTTATTCGTGGCCCCCTACGAAAGTCGGGGACGTACTATTAGGGGACGCACTTTGGTCGGCGCTGCAGTCGCATCGAAACGTCATTCGCCTCCGCACGCAATTTCTGCGATAATGAGGGAGTTGAATGTTGAATCGTCAGACCATCGTAGCAATCGTCGTGGGCACGAGCTTGTTGACAACTGCTGGATTTGCTTTGGCCAAGAACGCCCATCACAACAACGGCCACAACCTTCTTGGAGAGAAAGTTCACAAGAACGGAAAGCATGAACTCGGTAAAATCGGCAAAGATTCCGTCGTTGCGGAAGTGAGCAATGACAAGGTAGTTGGAATGAGCGCCGGGAATCTTCCTGTTCAGAAAGTGAAGTCGACAAGAAGATGGCGGGCGGACACGACGCAGGTTGCTGCGAATGGTCCGATAAAGCTGGCGCAGGTAACGGATTACTATGGGTACTGCTTGATACAGGCATTGACGTCGAGTGCTATTGGTATCCAGCGACAGACGTGATCGTAACTGACGTGTGGGCGCCTTATTCGTATTAAGTGCCGGCCAGGAAAGCCCGCGGGTTTGGGCGAGTTAGATCACTGGCATCTAGCAATACAACCGACCCCAGCAGATCGCTGCTGGGGTAATTTTTTCATCTGCAGCTCCGGGAGATTATCTCGACGACTGAGCGCTAACCGCTGACTTGCCGATCATTCAGCCGACCAAGTTCGAACGGGTTGTCAACCAAAAGGCTGTCAAATTCTTGGTCTCAGTCTCTCGCCCGATTTGCTTTCGATTGCCGACGAGGTGATCGAATGAGTGCGTCGGCCGCAGGCGGGTTGGGATCGATGGGTAGAAGCGAAGCGCCCCACTTCGCTGCGTCGCATGAGTCTGAAAATGGCCCTGAGCGGACGTGCCGGCGACTAGTTTTGATGTCCGCTTTCCGGGTGCCGGTTCAACCGGTCGATGCAACACAGGCGTGAAATCTCTCTGCTGGGGTTTCAAATTGCAAGGTCTCACGTGGTCGTTCGTTTAGCTGACGAGCAACTTTGTTCATTTAGGCTTGCGAGTGCACCGACAATGCACCTTTGCGATCGCGACCAGGCCCAGGGTTAAACCTAGGTATGCACTTCTCGACCCAATGTAACGTATGGGATCAACCTCCGTGTAATGGTCCGGTCCGTCTCTCTATGATTACACTCGGCGTGTAATTTAGGTGGCCGAACGGCAGTCGAGCCGTCTCTCACCGCCCTACGGGAAGACACCAAAAAGGCGAGAAACGAGTCATGGGCCCGATGTTCGACATTGTCGGACGTTTGATTGCCCGGTTGCAGAAGCCGGCCAATTGCGAGCCGTTCACTCCGAACGATTTGACGGGCTTACGCGAAACCCTTCGACCCGGTGATGTTTTGCTGGTTGAGGGCAAAGGTCGTATTTCCGGCGGCATCAAATATCTCACTCAATCGACCTGGTCGCATTCGGCGTTGTATGTCGGACCGATGGCCGGCGCCGCAACCGACGGCGAGTCTCATGTCCTGATCGAAGCCAATATCGACGAAGGTGTCGTGTCGGCGCCGCTATCGAAATATCTGCATTGTCAAACCCGCATCTGCCGGCCGGTGGGCCTGAGCGAAGCGGACTGCGACAGGGTCTGCCGCTACGCCTCCGAACGCATTGGCCTCGGCTACGATTTCAAAAACGTCGTCGACCTGATGCGCTATCTGTTCCCATGGCCAGTGGCGCGGCGTTGGCGCCGAACGATTGCGCTCGGGTCCGGCGATGCTAGCCGCATCATCTGTTCTTCGCTAATTGCGCAGGCATTCGATGCCGTGCGTTACCCGATCCTGCCCAAGATCACGCACGTCGACAGCCAGACGGCGCGGCGCGAAATCGCCGAGATCCGCCACTCGTCACTTTACGCGCCGCGCGACTTCGATATTTCGCCGTACTTCATGGTGGTGAAGCCCACGCTCGCGCGCGGCTTCAACTATAAAGATATGCATTGGGCCGATCTTTCCGAGGTTCGCACCGCACAGATCACGCTCGCTCCAGAGATCGAAGACGCGATCGCGGAGGTAACCTAAACCCGAATTTCGCGGATGAAGCACTGAGTTGCAGGGCCTCACCTCGTTTCAAACATGGGAATCAGTACCTGCGTCGCGCATTCCGAGAGCGATCAAGGTGATACACAAAGGAGTCGATGACATGAGCGACAATGATGAATGGGTCAGCTATTCGCACTGGGGCATGTTTCCACCGGAATGAAAATCCTCGACTTGCTGAAGGAGTTATCGATGTCGAAGTTTGCGATTGGCGACAAGGTCGATAAAGCAACCGGCGACCATGAAGGCGGTGTCGTTGTTGCCGTGTTCTCAACAGACGATGGCAAATTTAGATACGCCGTCGATATGGAGGGGTACGGCGCGCTCCAGTTTCTGACCGAAGAAAGGCTGGTCGTTCACCCCTGTTAATCGGCAACCAGATGCCGATCGGAATCAGCCCGGGATAAAGCGATAGCTGCGGGACCCGCTCGCACCGATTGTTACATCGGCTTGAGCAGCGTCTATCAGGGACAATCGGACGTTGCCACTGGCAAAGCACGCATTCAATAGACGCGGCGCGCCACCGGCAGTCGACCGGAACAAGCCGTTCAAAGCATATTCGAGGACACCTCACTGAATCTGGTTGAATTGCGCCCAAGGGGCCGTCGCATGTGGCGATGCTTGCCGATCTGATCGAGGAAGAAGAGATGGCCAGCTCGCTTCCCGAAGCAGCCCGCGCCATGCTCCGATTGATGTTAGACCTGCTCGCCGGCCTGAAGGGCAAGATCGCGGATCTCGACAGGGAGATCGCGCGACGTGCTCGCGAGGACGAGGTGTCGCGCAGGCTGATGAGCATTCCCGGCATCGGCCCCATCACCGCCACCACGATCGCTGCCCTGGCACCGCCGGCCGAGACCTTTAAGGGCCGCGACTTTGCCGCTTGGCTGGGTCTCACGCCTCTTCAAAGATCGACAGGCGGCAAGCGGAAGCTTGGCGCGACATCCAAAATGGGCGAGCGCACGCTCAGGCGCCTCATCATCATTGACAGCAGCGCTGTCGTCCTCCAGGCGAGCAAACGCGGCGCGCCAAGGGGATCGTGGCTCGAACAGATGTTGGCTCGCAAACCGCGTTTGCCGCCGCCATTAAGCAATTACGAGGACACGATTAGGACCGACAGGATGACCCCGGGATGTCCAGCTCTGTTCCGTGTTCCCCGCGTGCTTGTAACGGTTGCGCTCGCCAACAAGATGGCGCGGATCGTCCGGGCGCTACTTGTAAAGCAGGAGAATTACAGAGCGCCGGTCGCAGCCAAGGCGTGATCTTGGCGGGCCCGGGTCGTCAGAGGTGTAGTCGGTCGAAGGAGGGTATGGCGCAACAGTCGGCGAGACGGGGCCGGAAAACCGGGTGTACTCATCGTGCCCAGAGCACGCATTTATGATTTGGTTCCGGTCTGCGAACTCCCATACGGGCCCGCTGCTCCATCGCTGCATCATCAGAGGCCGGACAGATGACAGCATCCGACTAGGTGCCGATGTTCTTCAAAAACCGCTTGCATCTGGCGGGGCGTCCACAGATGGGTGCACGCTTTAATTTCACGATGCACTTGCATCCGGACGTGGCACCGCGATTGGTGGTTGGCGTCATCCGGCCAGATACATTGTTCAGCGACGGTTGGAACGCTATCAACGTATTCGTGGTCCTCGAGGGCCGATAGGACTGATTGGTGGGTCGCCGCACTACCACCTTGGTGGTATTTATTGAACTCTCCTTCCCTGTCATCATGACCCACCGCTTCATTGAAGCACCGGAACCACTCGTTTGTGCCTCCTGGTTGGAAAGAATGATCTCGGAAATTCCGCTGATATCAATTGTGGACGACGACGACATGGTTCGCGCGGCGACGGACACTTTCGTGAGGTCACTCGGATTTGACTCCCGCACATTCGCATCCGCCGAGTCGTTTCTTCAATCGTCAGCACTGTTGAAGACGCGATGTCTGATTCTGGATGTACAAATGCCCAACATGAGCGGTCTCGAACTGCAGGAACGTTTGTCAAATCTCGGCTTTGAAATTCCGATCATTTTCGTAACAGCCTATCCTGATGACGCCGTCAGGCACCGCGCATTGCAGGCCGGAGCCGTCGCATTCCTGCTTAAGCCCTTTGAAGCCTATGGGCAACGCTTTGTGGACTGTGTTTTCAAAGCACTCAAAGAAGATAGAAGATCGGCCCCATAGCTACGTCGCCATCTCCATCGCTGCACATGCTTGATTCGCCGGTGAAGCCAACGAACTTTGCCTGCTCTCACTTGCATTGAGTCACCCCCGATAATGAGAGTGATAAATCTAGCTCAGACCACACCAGGCTCCCGTCTTCAATTACTAAAACTCGAGAGAGAAAGATAGCGCAAGAACGCGGTAATTGAGGCAACGCAGTGCAAGCAACTGCAACTGATCGCCATTAAAAAGAAGCTACCAACGTTGGATCTTTCCTCCCGCGCTTGGGCCGCACACAGCGCTTCACGTCGATGGAGACAACAATGCGAAGAATAGTCCTAAGCGCACTTGGCGTTTTGCTGATTTCCGGATCGGTGGCTCAGACGAGCACAGCTTCTGCGCGTCACATTCACAAGAAGCAAGTAACGGCAAGCAAGCAATTCCGAAATGCCAATAACTCTCTTAATGGTCGCGTGAGCATTTTTTGCAGCCAAGAAGCAGGAAATCCCTACGATGAACGAACCGACTATGGGGGTTGGTCTGCTTGGCGACAGCTCGGTGCGTGGGATAGCCGGCACGATTGCTGATGTCGTCCTTCGCCCGGTAAGGGGGAAGAGTGTCATGACGGAATTCAAATTGATTGGAGCACAACTAGTTTCAATGTTGGTCGCAACGCCAGCGGTGGCAACGCAATCACGGTGATCGCCATCGCCACGGTTACATTCACCGAGTCTCGCACTGGTCGCCTTACGCAGCCTACGGCTTCTACAAGGGTTACGACTTCGCTCCCGGGAATGTCTACGACCTTGGCCTTGGGTCAGAAACGCATGAATTCGCCATTCCGCCGTATGCGACAAGAAGTCGAAGTGTGTCACCCGTTGTCGGGTCCAAAGGATCAAAATGAATTCGGCGGGCGACGCCCCATATGGAACTCCGGTCACGGCAAAGGGCCAATGCCGCGCGATGTCGCGTGGTACTTTCGGCCTGGTCGTCTTCCTCATCGCAGCGCTGCATTTCACATTCTGGGCGGTCAAGGCTCCTCACACCACCGCGCCTTCGGTGGAACCGAGATTGCCGAGCGTTTCGTACGATCGGTTCGCCTCAAATAATTCAGAGGTATCCGAATCGAGGATCCGGGCGGATCTCACCGCGATTGCAGCGCAGGCCCAGGCGGTACGCACATATTCTTCCACTCGGGGTCTCGAGCTTGTTCCGCCAGTAGCAACCGAACTCGGGCTTAAGGTCTCGCTCGGCATTTGGATCGATAAGGACGAGGCCCGAAATGAACGGGAGATTGCCACCGCGCTCGAGCTTGCCCACCGCTACCCGAATGTGATCCGGCTGGTCATTGGCAATGAGACACTATTCCGCCGCGAGCAGACTGCAGCCAGTCTTGTAAGAATTATCCAGCGTGTGAAGCGCGACAGTCCGGTACCGGTAGCGACCGCTGATCACTGGAAATTCTTCCTCGACGACCCGGAACTGGTCGATGCCGTCGACCAGGTCTTCGCCCATATCCTTCCCTATTGGGGCGGCATACCCAATGAACGCGCCGTCGAAGATTCGATAGACCTTTATGACAGATTGCTCGCCGCTTACCCGAACAAGAAGATCGTCATCGGTGAATTCGGCTGGCCGAGCGAGGGGCACAATTTTGAGCGGGCCGTAGCCGATCCCACCAGCCAGGCTGTGATCCTGCGGAACTTCGTCGTGCGCGCCAACGCGCGGGGCATCGACTACAATATTGTCGAAGCGATCGACCAGCCCGAGAATCTCTTTGAGGGCAATGTCGGTCCGTATTGGGGCATTTTCGACGCGTCGTTGCGACCGAAATTTTCCTGGGCAGGACCGATCAACGACGTCAACTACTGGAAGACAGCGCTGGTGGCCGTGATGACGGGCCTGCTGCTGTCGCTCACGGTTCTGGCGCTGCCCGGCGTGACCATCCGCCAGGCAGCGCTTCTGTCCGGCATAGACCATTTATGCGGGCACTGGTGTGCAGACCTGCTCGTGTACTGGCATTCGCACTACCTGCTGGTGGGCGAAACTGTTTCGTTCGCCATCGCGCTTCCCCTTCTGGCCTTGCTTGCACCGGTCGTACGTTCGCGGGTGAGCGAAATGGCGAAAGTGTCGTTCGGCCGTGGACCGGCGCGGCTGTTGAAGTTGTCCCCGCCGATGCCGCGCGCGCACACACCGAAGGTCTCGATCCATATCCCGGCTTACCGCGAGCCGCCGCAAATGCTCCTGCAGACCATCGATTCGGTTGCCCGGCTCGACTACCCGAATTTCGAGTGCGTAGTTGTCATCAACAACACCCCCGATCCGGCTTTCTGGGAACCAATCAAGGCGAGGTGCGATGAACTCGGCCCACGCTTCAAGTTCGTTCTTGTCGAGAACCTCGCTGGATTCAAGGCCGCCGCGCTACGGCTTGCCCTGACCGAAACGGCAACCGATGCCGAAATCATCGGTGTGCTTGACGCCGACTATGTCGTCGATCGCAATTGGCTCAAGGACCTGATTCCCGCCTTCGACAATCCCGATGTCGGGCTTGTTCAGGCGCCGCAGGATCATCGCGACGGCAGCCGCAGCTTTATTCATGGCGCCATGAATGCCGAATATGCCGGCTTCTTCGATATCGGCATGGTGGAGCGCAACGAGGTCAACGCCATCATCGTCCACGGCACGATGTGCCTGATCCGACGCACGGCTCTTGACGCCGCCGGCGGCTGGTCGAGCGACACGATTTGCGAGGACAGCGACCTCGGGCTGTCGATCCTGGAACAGGGATGGCGCGCCCACTACACCACCCGCCGCTATGGCTGGGGATTGCTGCCGCAAGACTATTTGGCCTTCAGAACCCAGCGGTCGCGCTGGGCAGCAGGCGCGGTGCAGATCGTCAAGAAGCACTGGCGGCAATTCCTGCCGGGCACGAACCGGCTTGATCGCAACCAGAAACGCGAATTCATCTTCGGCTGGCTGTCATGGTTCGGAGCCGAAATCATCGCGGTCGCCGCGGTGATCCTCAATCTGATCTGGGTTCCCTTTGTCGCTTTTCAGGTCGTCGCAATTCCGGATGCGTTGCTGACGCTGCCCATTCTGGCCGCTTTTCTCGTATCGATTGGACACTTTGCCTCTTCGTACAGGTTGCGGCTCGCCATTCCGTATCGGCAAATGCTCGGCGCCATGGTCATGTTCATGTCTGTTCAGTGGACGATAGCGAGTGCGGCCCTTAAAGCCGCGCTTCCGGCGGGACAAAGCTATTTTCATCGTACACGCAAAGGCAATGGCGCCATCGTTCGCGCGTCCTTCGCAGCGATGCCCGAAGCATTCCTCGGCACCCTTCTGCTCGCCGGCAGCACATTGATCTATGCGACGAATTTCTATCGATATATCGAGACCGACCTGTTCGCTGCGGTCCTGCTCATTCAAAGTCTGCCTTTTTTGTCGGCCGTAGCAATGGTTTCGCTTGAGCATTTCCGCAATCGAATCCCAGGAAAGGCTACAGATCCGACAACACCCACAAACGCGCTTCCCGGACCTCGGGGGAGGCGATGAGGCGGCGCGAGTTTAACTCGCTACTCCGCGGTGCCACAGCGGCTGGGCAACGTGGTACCAGATTGGCCGTTTTCACGCTGGTGATGGTGGCGCTGTTTGTCGGCCTTGGCGTCTGGCAATTGCAGCGCCGGGTCGAGACGCGCGCGCTCATTGCAGCGCTAAATGAACGTCTCGCCGCAGCGCCTGTGCCATTGCCTGATCCCTCACAGTGGCCCGCTCTGACCTCGGAGAAAGACGAGTTCCGGCACGTTGTTACGGCGACCTATGAATCCCGTCTGGATGCGATGGTCTACAGCTCCGACACGTCCATGCGCAGCGATATTTCCGGTCCCGGTAACTGGGCTTTCATCCCTGCGCGGCTACCGACCGGCGAGACGGTCGCGGTCAACGCGGGATTCGTGCCGAACACGATCCAGGACCGCAATGAGCAGGATCGCGTGGTGGCACAGCTCATCACGAACCAGCCCGTCACGCTGACCGGCTACCTCCGCTTTCCCATGGCGGCTGGCTTGTTCACGCCTGACGTAGAGCACACCAAGCGGTTGTGGTTCACCCGGGATCATCTCGCGATGGCGCAGGCGCTCGGGTGGGATCGGGTTGCGCCGTTCTACATCGATCTAGAGGCTCCAGCGCCTCCAAGCGGCGTCCCGAAACCCGGGCCGCTTCAGGTGCTTTTTCCCGACGATCACATTCGATATGCGGTCACCTGGGTTTCGCTGGCAGGCCTACTGCTGATCGCGTTTGCCGTTTGGCTACGCTGCCGCATGCCTACCCATTTCTAATGTGTGCCGATGGCCCTTCGCGACATTTTGCACACGCTAAGAATGACAACTGTCTCGAACCATGACATGTTACTTGACCACCCTGGCCCATCAGCTACCCGTTAACTCTTCTCTTTCTCCCGTCCACGGATCCCGAGATCTTCGGCCATCAGAACCAGATCGGCCAGCGATTTGGCGCGCATTTTTCGCACGAGCTTGCCCCGATGGATCTTCACCGTCTGCTGGGCTATACCGATCTTGCCCGCGACCTGCTTGTTCATAAGGCCGCCCGTCACCAATGCCATAATCTGGCGCTCGCGTTCGCTTAATAGGGCGAACCGACCTTGGAGGTCCGAGTGGGATCTCTCTTCACTGCAACGTTTTTGATCGCGCTCGAGCGCCGCAGTGACCGCATCAAGCATCTCCTGCTCGCGGAAAGGCTTAGTCAGAAAGTCGACCGCACCAGCCTTCATCGCCCTTACTGACATTGAAACATCCCCGTGCCCCGTCAGAAAGATAATTGGAATCCTAATATTGGACTTCGCCAATTCAGCTTGAAGATCAAAGCCATTCAGGCGTGGCAATCTGACATCGAGAACCAGACAACTGGGAGCATCCTCCAGCTCAGATTGCAACAATTCCTTAGCGGACTCAAATAACCGAACCCGCAAGCCAACCGATCGAAACAAACTGCTGAGCATCTCACGCATGAGACGATCATCGTCAACGACGTAGACCATAGGCTCAACAATGACTTCAGCGGTGCTGATGCAGTTTGGGGATTGGGCAGTTTCGCCAATCGTTGTCATGACTGATACTCCCGGGTCGTTGCAATGTCATACTGAGGCTTGCTCGCAAGGCCTCCGTTCTAACAGGTTTGGCCAAATAGGCGATCGCTCCTTCTTCGAGCAATCGCTTTTCAGCCTTGGGATTCGGATTGGCCGCGATGAATATCGCAGGCATCGGATATCTGGCCGCCTTGAGCGTGTGAAAAAGCTCGATCCCGCTCATTTTAGGCATTTGTACATCGACAATCAGACAGCCGGCTTCATTTATCGCATCCGACGTCAGAAATTCGTTCGGCGAGCCGAAGGCAGCAGTTCGGTAACCAAATGTTTCGACGAGTCCCTGCATCGCTATCAAGACGCTCTCGTCGTCATCTACGATTGCTATTAGCTCCAGCGTATTCAACGGAGATCTCCATGTTTGCCGCTCTCAGCTTAACCCGCAGAGCCGGATTTCGGTACCTACCATTTTGTCGTCGCAAATAAACAATGAAAGGGGCGTCCTTTCGTATCGTTTAGGTAAACTACGATCGAGTTTAGAACCTGCGTTTCTTCGCTTATCCGCCATAGCAAAACGCCGGCCTTAGTTCATCCACCGCTGGCGCGGACCTATGGGCCTGGCAGCGCACTCATTGGGAGCGCGATGCGAAGCCGAGGCAATCCGGGCACAATGTGTCGCCAGATCGAGGAGCCATCTAATTCTTGTGACGAGGTCGGAGAGGAACGCATCGCAATCACGTCAATGGTTACCCGGCGATAGTCAGAAGGTTACTTCGCTAGATTGCCGCGACTTTTCTGTTTCCTTGTGACGCGCTTCGCCGTGCGGCTGGTGCGAGGCAGCCCATCGTAGGGGCCTTCAGCGACCGGGTCCAAGGGGTTTTCGTCATCCGTCTTGAGCTGGTCCGCAATTCGTACCAAATCCGCCAGCGAGCTCGCGCCCATTTTTTGCAAGATTTGGCTACGATGAACGCGGACAGTCACTTCGCTGACGCCAAGTTGGCCGGCAATCTGCTTGCTTACGCGTCCCCTTGCAAGCAAGGTCATGATTTCCTTTTCGCGATCGGTCAAGCCTGCAAATCGCTCGTGGATTTTCGCCGAAGCGCGTCGTTGCGCTGCGCGCGCACGGTGGCGTTCGATCCCTTGACGTACCGCATCGAGTAGCTCTTGCTCCCGGAAAGGTTTTGACAAGAACTCTATTGCGCCTGCTTTCATGGCACGCACCGACATCGGGATATCGCCATGGCCGGTAATGAATACAATCGGCGTATCGACGTGAGCCGCGACTAGCTGTTTTTGCAGCTCGAAGCCGCTCGCTCCTGGAAGTCTCACATCCAGAATGATACAGCTCGGTAGTACTGGAGGGTTGGCGCCCAAAAACGCCTCAACTGACCTGAAGAGCGCGACCCTCAAGGAGATCGTTTCCAGAAGCGCCCCCAAACTTTCGCGGACGGATTCGTCATCGTCTATGACGGCAACGATGGGCTGGTCACTGTCATTCATGGTCCATCTGCAATGGGCAGGCTGAATTGGAAAACTGCTCCAAATGGAGCACCCGGGGTCGCCGAAATCTGTCCGTCGTGGGCTTCGATTATCGAACGACAAATTGCCAAGCCCATACCCGTTCCATTGTGTTTCGTCGTGAAGAACGCATCGAAGAGTCGATCGACCACGGTCGAATCGAGTCCAACGCCAGTGTCGTGGAATGAGATCTCAACCATCCTGTCATCCAGCACCCGAGACCTTATCGAAAGGGTCCTTGGACGATCCTCCACAAGCATCATTGATTCGATACTGTTCAATACGAGATTCAGAATGACTTGCTCTAATTGGACACGGTCGCCGTTGATCCACGGAACCGACTCGTGCAGATCCGCAAGCGTCGTAATGCGATGCTTGCGAAATTCCCCTTGCGTTAGCTTCATGACATCACGGATCGCGTCGATAATGTCGAGTGGGGCCTTTTCAACCGGGGTTTTGTTCATCAATGCCTTAATACGGGCGATTATCTCGCTCGCGCGTCGCGCGTCCTTGGCCAACCGCTGGGCAGCTGCCCTCGCTTTGGCGAGATCCGGCTCCTCCGTGCTCAACCAGTGGAGGCACGTATCGCTATTGGCCGCAATGGCCGTCAGAGGTTGGTTGATCTCGTGAGCGATGGACGCAGACAGCTGCCCCATTGCGGTAAGACGGGTCACCCGGGTCAGCTCTTCCCGCGCTCCGCGTAGCGCCTCCTCTACTCGTCTCTTATCCGTCAAGTCGCGCACAAAGGCGGTGAAGTGCCAAGATTCCAGCCGAATAGCAGTGACAGTCAGCTCGACGGGAAATTCATGTCCAGCCCTATGGAGCGCCATTATTTCGATGCGTCTGTTTAGTATCGGGCCTTCGCCGGTAGCGAGAAAGTGCTCACACCCTCGCAAATGAGCCTCGCGGTACTGCATGGGGATGATCGTATCTACGATGCGCTTGCCGACCGCTTCCTCGCAGGACCATCCAAATATGTCTTCGGCGCTTTTGCTCCAGCCGGTAATTGCATCACGCGCGTCAATCGTGATGACAGCGTCGAGGGAGGAATCCAAGATCAACCGTGTTTGGTCCACGGCCAGGCGGAGGTGTTCCTCCGCCCTTTTGCGTGCTGTTACATCCGTCGTGATGTGGGCGGTCGCATAGATTCGACCGTCCCCATCGACGATTGAGAACTTCTGAACTGCGCCCCAGCGTGGACTTATATCGGTTGTAGCAAGCTCCTCGAGCATCAGTTCGCCCGACCGGGGCACTTCTCGGTCGTTCGTTCGAAGCGCGCCCGCTTCGCGCAATTCAGATAGGTCATCCTCAGTTTTACCAATAATCTGATCGCGGGAGACGCCGGCGATCCTTTCAAATTCTCTGTTGACTAGCAAAAAGCGACCATCAGGGTCCTTAAGAAAGATCGGGTTGGGGCTACCATCGATGATTGCGAGAAGGCGTCTCTCCCTCTCCACCAGCGAGTCCCTCTCCGACCTCAACTCCTGGATATCGGAACTAGAGCCGACGAACCTCAGAACCTTGCCCTGGGCGCCTCGCACCGGGACCGCACGGTCAAAGTGCCAATGATAGGAACCGTCTGCATGAAGAAATGGTGCCTCAAACGTCCAGCCTCCGCCTGATCGGACACCGTCCCAAAATATATGGGACACACGTTCCTTATGGTCCGGATGCAAAACGGAAAGAAAGGGCGGTAGATCGCTGGGAGTCTTTCTCCACGTTTTGAGCGGCCCCGTGCAATAATCCACCGATAGGCCGGTCTCATCTAGATAGAATTGATTCACAAAGTCACAGCTGCCATGCCGCGTAACTGTCCATGCGACCGCGGGCAATTTGTGCAAGACCTCGAGGTGCAACCGCGATCGGTCCAGGACTTGTTTATACTGGTCTATTTCGTGCGAAAGGGTTTCCGAAGCGGTTCTAACCTCGCCCATGCGACGACGTTGGGATCGTCGTTGAGCCATAATGTTTTTCTTTACGCTGCGGATCCGCTCGGGCGTTAGGTCGCCTTGGTCCAAGGGCTCCCCTTGGCCCTGCCGAATTCCGCTCAGTTTAGAGGAGTCTGCGTGGCGATCATCGACCACAATCTTATTCTTGGAATATCGCCCCCTTTGGCGCGTTGCATTTGAGCGTCCGATTACCGTCCGCGTTTTCTTCTTCGACTTGGACTTCAAACGAGTCATTTGTAGCTGATTTCGTGTCCAGTATCCGCGCAGAGATTATTTTCCGTCACGCGTGTCCTCAAGTTACATACCAATCTCCTTGCGGCACGCGTCGGTTCTGCCCCGGTGCGACGAACCATGAATCTAGCACAGCAGCAGGCGCAGATCGCACTCAGGTCCGAAGGGCCTTGTGGCGGGCGTCATCCTTGAACGGCAGCGATTGATGACAAAATCGGCCAACCAAAGAATTGAAGCGTCCCGATCCAACCTGCCGATAGCCTACATCTGACCACCGGAAAGTCGATACTGGAAGCACGATTGACGGCCTGCTTCCGTTTTTCTTGGAACCGCTTGGAGGTTAGTTTGTTGGCCTCTCTTTAATTTTTAGACCTCTCTTGCTGGTCGGGCCAGCGTGGCTCGGGCATGCGCACTAGTCCGCCTCGGTTTAGCCAGTCGAGCGTGACCTGAGAGGCAACATCATACCCTGGTCGCGCGCATGGTTTTTGCAGCAAGAAGGAGTATAGTGGTGCCGTGGCATACCGGAACCACTCGAACTAGGACTTGGCCGCACGGCTGGGACAGGGCGAGGCTCAGCTTTCGACGCACCTCTTAAGCGCAGATGCTTCCATAGATCGCCGCGTCCTTCAGGATCTCGCAGCCCGGTTTCGCACTCATTGACAGTATGCCGCGGACGGAACTCCGAGTTTGGTTGCATTAGGCGCGTTTGTCTCCTCACTGTCAGATCCGGCGGCAATTTTAGAGGTGAAGAACGGAGGACGACTCGATGGCAATCGACGTGCCGAAGAGCGGAATCGACGCCGTTGGCGATATGGTGTCGTGGGGCGGCCACTTTTGCCTCTTCTATGAGACGAAAGAGGATCTCCTCGACGCGTTGGTCTCATACTGCAAGTTGGGTTTGGAGCGGGGGGAGTACTGCCTGTGGATCGTCGCTGAGCCCTTGACAATTGAACAGGCAAGACGGGCGCTACAAGAGGCAGTGCCCGATCTTGATCAATATTTGGCGAAGTCCAGCATAGAAATTATAACTTCGCACGACTTGTTTCTCCAGGGCGGCACCTTTGACGATAAACGAGTAGCAGCCGCTATGAGTGAGAAACTCGCTAGCACGTCGGGCAAGGGCTATACCGGTGTGCGGGTGACTGGGGATACGAGCTGGCTCACCAACAAAGACTGGGCACATTTTTGTAAACTCGAAGAGAGTATCAACGGGCTTATCGGCGAGCAGCACCTCTCCGTGCTATGCACGTATCCGCTTAGAGAGTGCGGACCTTTTGAAATCCTGGATACGGTGCGCACGCACCAGTTTGCCATCGCAAGGCGATCTGGCGGTTGGGACATTATCGAAACCGCCAAACTGAAGCGAGCGAAGGCCGAAATTGCGCGAACCAATGAGGCGCTCGAACAACGTGTCGCGGAGCGGACCGCCCAACTAACGCAGGCTTCAGCAGCGTTGCATGAGGCGCAGACAGAGCTAGCGCATGTCAATCGCGTCGCCACAATGGGGCAGCTAGCGGCGTCCATTGCACATGAAATCAAGCAGCCAATCGCGGTGGCAGTCGGCAGTGCCGAGGCCGCGTTCAACTGGCTTGGCAAGCGGCCTCCGGCACTAGAGGAAGTGCGGCAGGCGCTCAGTCGTGTCGTCGAGGCGGGCACCCAAGCCACCGACTTTATCGAGCGGATTCGAAACCTTTATAAGAAGGCACCCCCTCGAAAAGATCCGTTCGAAATCAACGAAGCGGTACTTGAGATTATCGCCTTGACCCGTGGCGAAGTAATGAAGAACAAGGTCTCGGTAAAAACGCAACTCGGAGACAGCTTACCGCTCGTTCAAGGCGATCGGGTGCAACTGCAACAAGTGATGCTCAATTTGATCATCAACGCCATCGAAGCGATGACTGGCACAAGTGATGGTTCGCGACAGTTGCTGATCGCGACAACGAAAGATGCATCGGGTGGGGTGCTCATCACCGTCCAGGATTCCGGCCCTGGACTGAGCCCGGACAGTTTAGACCGCCTGTTCGACGCGTTCTACACCACCAAGCCCAGCGGCATGGGAATGGGCCTGTCGATCTGCCGGTCGATCGTTGAAGCGCATGGCGGCCGCTTGTGGACGGCCTCTCATGATGGCTCCGGTGCGACTTTTCAGTTCACGTTACCGACACAGGGAAGAGTGACTCGCGAGGGCGGCAAGCCTCCTGGCTTGCCAAGCACCGAACAAATCGGTCGCCGCCAGCCGAAGCTTGGGCGCTCAGAGTGGTACGATCTCTGCCGTGACATGAATTGGCGCTTCAAGTATGTGTCAGAGGCAGAAGTTTTCCCTGAAGCGCTCTCGCGAAGCCATGGCATACCCGCTGCCGCTTGGTGGACCTGGGATGAGCCTTACAAGATCAGTTACGGTGAGTACGTCCGCAATCAGGCCGAGAAGGACGCCGCGGTGTACTCCGTCCGGTCAGCCATCGTGCGCTCCAGGCTTTTTGAGAACCTGGACCCGGGCTGGAAAGCCGCGATCATCTTGCACTACGGGGCCATCACAATGCCCGAGTACCTGGCCTCCATCGGTGAGGCTCGCATGGGCCGATTTGGGCGCGCCGCGGCTTGGCGTAACATGGCGTTGTTCGGTACGTTGGACGAAGTGCGCCACGGCCAAATTCAGCTCTCCTTTCCCCACGTGCTGCTCAACAAAGAGCCGCGCTTCGACTGGGCGCACAAAAGCCATCACACCAATGAGTGGGGTGTGATTGCCATCCGTCATTTTTTTGATGACGTGTTTACTTCGAACGACGCTGTCTCCACAGCGCTCCAACTCACCTTTACCGTGGAAACCGGATTCACGAACCTGCAGTTTTTGGGCATGGCTGCCGACGCCATGGAGACAGGTGATGTAGCATTCGGCGCTCTGATCTCCAGCATCCAAACCGACGAAGCCCGCCACGCTCAGCAGGGCGAGCCGACACTGCGCGTGCTGGTCCAGCAGGGTAAGAAGGCCGAGGCCCAGCGGTTGATCGACGTGGCGTTCTGGCGTTCGTGGCGTATCTTTGCCTTATTGACGGGCTTGTCCATGGATTACTACACGCCCCTTGAGCATCGCAGGATGTCCTTCAAAGAGTTCATGCTTGACTGGATAGTCAAACAATTCACTGATCAGTTCCGAGACCTCGGGCTAGAGCGTCCGTGGTATTGGAAGCTTTTCTTGCAAGAGTTAGACTGGCTCCATCACGCATACCACTTGGGGGTCTGGTTCAAACGACCCACCGTCTGGTGGAATCCCGATGCAGGCGTGAGCGTGGCGGAGCGTGAATGGCTGGAATCCAAGTATCCCGGCTGGCACGACCGATTTGGCACCTATTGGCATACCATTGCCGAGAATGTGCGCCGGGGAAACATCGGTCACACGCATCAGGAAACGCTCTTGAGCGTATGCAACATCTGCCAACTGCCGCTGTGTAGCCCGACGGTCGGTGCCCCCCCTCGGCAGGTTACGCACAACGGCCGCGTCTACACGTTCTGTTCAGACCCCTGCAAGTGGATCTTCGCGCAAAATCCGGCACGCTATGCAGGCCACATGTCAATCGTTGACCGCTTTCTGGCCGGCCATATTCAGCCACCTGACATGGCGGGCGTACGGGCCTATATGGGCCTTTCCCCTGCCGAGCAAGGCGATGACGCGATGAACTATGCCTGGGCTTTTGAACAGCTGCAACCTGCAGCCGCGGCCGCCAGCTAACAAGGAGCGAAGCATATGGCCACAGTTCCGCTTCAGGCGGCTTTCCGCGGCGATTTTGCGACGTTGCTCGTGCTAGTAGATGACGAGGACACGATGGAGGTCGTTGCTCAGAAGGTAGCCTATCACGTGATTGGCCGACGCTTGCCGCCGCAAGATGCACCCCTGCGCGTGCAACATAATGGCTTGGTCTTGCTGCCCGACCAAACGGTTGCCCAGGCGGTAATGGCATCGATGAGTTTTGTGGAGGTGTTTTATGATGCCTCAGAACACAACACTGCAGTGGATTCCCGTAACTACTCTGGAGGATCTTTGGGAAGGTGACCTAACTGATGTCCAGGTAGGAGACGAGTTGATCCTCCTCGTCCATTTAGCCGGTGGCAATATTTGTGCCTATCAGGGATATTGTCCACACCAAAAGACAATCCTCGCCGATGGAGAACTCGACGGGCACATTCTTACCTGCGCAGCCCACTTCTGGCAGTTCGATGTGTCGACGGGGGAAGGCGTGAATCCAAAACACTGTCAGCTCCATCGTTACCCCGTCAAGGTAGAGAATTCGACAATCTCCGTGGGTATTCCTCAGGGCAGCAGGTGAGGAGAAAGGCGATGGAAACGGTTCAACCGCAAAAGTTCGTGGGCCCGGTGCTACGTGGCATGGATCAGGACATCATCGAGGCAATGCGGATAGCTATTGAAGATGACAACCCTGACGCCGAACTCCTGTACGAGGACCGCGGCGGGTATGTGCGTATCCACACTCGCCGGCTTTGCCGGGTAACCCGTAAGAGTCTTGAAGCCGTGTTGGGGCGTTCCTTTCGACTGGCCGATCTGGAACCTTCCTTGTCCGGGTTTGCCGGCCGCATGCGCTATGTGGGCGATGAGGCACTTGAGTGGTATCTCGAACGAGAGGATTAGCCATGGCAAAGGCTCGTAGGCGAGAGCCCGCCAAAACGTGGAGTCTGTTTGGCGACGTGCGCCGAAAGCCCACTGAGTACGAAGTTGTTACGGCCAAGTTGCACTACCATTATGGTCGCCAGCCTGCTCCCTTTGAACTTGACCCAAACACGCCCATCAACACCTGGTATCTAAAGTATCGGGAAGGTTCTCCCCTGCACACCGATGATTGGGAAGGCTTCCGTGATCCACACCAGCTCACCTATCAGGTCTACGTGCAGCGACAAGCCGAGCGTGAGAGCCATGTAGACAGCTTGGTGGATGATTTTGAACGCCGCAACCACGATGCTAGTCTTCAGACAGAGTGGGTACGTCTATTGAAGCGGCTTTATCTGCCTGCCCGCTTCCCCATGCATGCCTTGCAAATGACCGGCCTCTACATGGCACAGTTGGCACCTTCATCATTCATCGCTAACGCGGGCTACTTTCAGGCCGCGGATGAGCTACGCCGTATTCAATGGGTGGCCTACCGGGCCAAGTCGCTCTCACTCGAGCATGATGACGCGGAGTTAGCCTCAACCGCACACGCCCGGCAGTGCTGGGAGGAAGATCCGGCTTGGCAGCCGCTGCGGGAGGCCGCGGAAAAAATGCTTATTGCATACGATTGGGGTGAGGCTTTCGCGGCGCTCAATCTGACAGTAAAGCCAGTCGTCGACGCCGTGTTCAATGTACAACTTGCTGAGTTGGCACGTGCTCATGGAGATGGTCTGCTCGCCTTGATGCTTGACGATTTTGAGCTTGACGGAGAGCGGAGCCGCGATTGGAGCGCAGCTCTGGTCCAATATGCCGTGGCGCAGCGTCGCGCCAATACAGAGTTGCTCAACCAGTGGGTCAAGCATTGGGCGCCGCTGGCGTACCGGGGAATGGAAGGCCTGGTCGAACTGTTCGGACAAGCACCTCGTCCGCTGCAACCCCAGGCTGTTGCAGCGAAAGCACGGGCGGCCCACCACGCCCTCCTGACTCGATGCGGCCTCAATACGGTTGAGATCTGAACGGCGAGGAGAAGCGTGGAATCTGTTCGCCTGAACAAGAGGATTAGATCGCCGGAGCAGGTCCCCTGTCTCTGTCGAGCGCTGCGTGAAGACAATCGATAAGGCGACGCCCGAGGTCTAACGGCTTTCGAAGGAAGCAGATGGCTCCGGCCTTCAACGCGCGTTCCTTAGTGGCCTCGTCGGAATAGGCCGTAATGAAAATAATCGGAATGTCAACGCCGTTTTGAGACAAGTAATCCTGCAGGTCTACCCCGCTCATTTTTGACATTTGCACGTCCAAAATCAGGCATCCAGTTTTCCTGATCGATGAGGACTGCAGAAACGACTCGGCTGACGCAAACGTGCGGGCTGAAAATCCGAGCGATCTCACGACATCTTCAATGGCCGCCCGGATCAAAGAGTGGTCGTCGACGATCGAAATAAGCGGGATTTCTGTCAACCGCTTATTTTTCGCATTTGCGCGTCCAATATCAGGCATCCCGCGTCCCCGATCGGTGATGAGTGCAGAAACGATTCGGCTGATGCGAGCGTGCCGGTTGAAAATCCGAACGACCTCACAAGATCTTTAATGGCCGCCCAATCCAAGTGTGGTCGTCGACCATCATATAAATGAGATTTCTGTCAATCGCTCGTCCGTTCCCCGGTAACAAACAACTGCCCTAACGTTCCTCCAGATGCACAAAGCCGTAGTGCCACGGAACGGCAATCCGGGATATAGTACCTGAGTGCTAGGAACCCTTACGGAAGTTGCGGCAGAATTCAACGCTGCGTCTGCTCCATGGCGTGAGCCACGACAAGCTTCGTCGAATCACCGGCTCTCGAGAGAGCGCAAAGGGCGCCCTTTCGGCATAAAAGGACGGTCCCATCACGAGTGTGGACGAACGACCGGCCGAACCTAGGGACGTAGAAGTTGCAGTCCAGGCGGTTGCTGGCATTCTGGGTAAGCCAGTAAACGCGATTTCCAGGATATAAATTGGCCGCGGCTCCCAACTGAGTCGCCATCAGGACACGTGTGGGCATCTGAACGTAGGACGGTAGCGGCGCCGCGATTGGTCACTCGGCACTTAGAGTTAATTCGAAAGCGATGTCCTTCTGCTTCGCGCGAATCCAGCCTGTCCACCATCCGCACCAGATCGGCTATCGACCGTGCCCCCATCTTGGCCATAATTCGACCACTGTGAACGCGAGCCGTGTGCGTGCAGATTCCCAGTTGGCCAGCGATCTGCTTGGGTCCCTGTCCGGCCGAAAGCAACATCATCGTCTCCCTTTCGCGAGGCGAAAGCGACGCAAGCCGGGTTCGAAGCTCGTCCAAAGTCTGCTTTTGTAAACGCGCGACGAGATCACGCTTGATGCCGCTTCTCACCGCGTCGAGCAGCTCTCCATCTTGAAAGGGTTTGGTAAGAACGTCTATGGCCCCAGCCTTCATCGCCCGAACGGACGCCCTTACCTCGTTCTGAGCGGTAAGAAACACTAGGGGTGTTTCGCGTCTAGTCTTTGCTTGTCGGGACTGAAGGTCGAGACCGCTGATGCCGGGTAACCGCACGTCTAGCACGATGCAATTGGGTGAATGAGATTTGCTTCTCGTCAAATATTCTTCGGCCGATTTGAAGAGCTCGATCTTCAGGCCCGCCGCTTCGAGCAAGATCCGCAATCGCGCCCGCAACGAGTCGTCGCTGTCGATAACAGCAATTAAAGCTTGGTCAACGGTCATGAGTTATTGCCACCATGCAACGGCTAGCCGATGGATTATCGGGCATGTGCCACGTTGAATAGCATTTTTCGTGCAGCCACTGGTCTTGTGGAGGATGATGGAGGGTATCGTGACCTTCACCCTCTTGCGCCTGGAGTGGCAGACCCAAGCGCCCTGTCCTAGGCGGCGATTTGAAGTCGGCGCAACCATTTGCGGTTCCCCTCGTGGCGGTCCTTGAGGCGTTCAACGCACTTCTTTGAACAGAGGGGAGTTCGGCACGAATAGTGCCGGATGAGACCGAACGGTCCTTCGCAGACCGCGCAGCGCTTTGGCGCGCCAAGCCGGGTTTTTTGAGAGCTGTTGAGCATTTTTGTCTCCTCTGGTCTTCGCGTGAGCCCTATCTCTCATTCCTTCTTTGTTGTCACACTCCATCCGCATCCATCCCGACGCCGTTCCAACAATTGCGATCAAACCGTCAGCCAAATCGTTGACATTCGCGTCCTGCAACCCACCAACCTGGAACCGACAGCGAGATTAAGATGATAGAAATGAATTGCTCAATTGTACGGTGGTGCGCGCCGGTAACCGAGAGGGCTGCAACAACTAAACAAAGGTTTGCATTGATCGCCTTTCGCTCACAGTCTTTCGCGGACACTTGCACGGCCAGACCCATGACACTTGCTTTGTGACGGCGCCTCTGCACCTACGTTCGCGTCCCCGTCATTGCGCCGGACGGTGGCGAGCAACCAGTCGTTTGAGTCTGGTGAGCTAGCGCAAAGATGACCAGCACACGAGCGATGCTGCAACGAAGCCGCGTTCGTTCTCATCGAGGCGTCTTTGATGTAGTTGCCAAGAATATATTCCGCGCAAAAATGGACAACGCGAGCAATGTAGCGCAAGCGATCATTGCGTATTGTGATTATAAGGAAGACGTCCGACGCGGGGCATTCCCCGTCAGCAACTGGGCCCATTGCGCCAGCAAAGCGATCAAACAGGAATTATCTCATCAACGCATTGTCCAATTCCGGTCTTAAGAACGACCTGAACTGCCTGCTGGTTCGCGCGTCGATGGTGATCGTATTGGATTGAGGAGACGTAACGATGGCTGGGAAAACTGAACGCGCGATTTTGGCTGGCGGCTGTTTTTGGGGCATGCAACAACTCATCCGACGGTTGCCCGGCGTAGTGTCCACCCGGGTCGGCTATTCGGGTGGCGACGTCAAAGACGCCACCTATCGGAATCACGGTACGCACGCCGAAGCGATCGAGATCATATACGACCCCGACAAGACCAGTTTCCGAAATCTCCTGGAATTTTTTTTCCAGATACACGATCCGACGACCCGCAATCGTCAAGGTAACGATGTTGGCATGAGCTACCGCTCTGCGATCTTCTACACCGACGACGAGCAGCGTCGCCTCGCGGAGGACACGATCGCCGACGTCGATGCTTCTGGCCTTTGGCCGGGCATGGTTGTGACGGAAGTAGCTCCCGCTGGTGACTTCTGGGAGGCGGAACCCGAGCACCAAGACTACCTGGAGCACTATCCCACTGGCTACACCTGTCATTTCGTCCGTCCGGGCTGGAAATTGCCCCGCCGACCCTCCGTGGCGTGACATTGCGCCGAGGAAATACTCTGTACGTCATCTCGGAGAGTGCCCACCCTGCTGAGCTTGTTGCCGGTTGCATACGAACGGGTCTGCGGGGGGCGGCCCAGTCGTGGGGAAACAGTAATGAGGAGGCACGACATTATGAATCAGTTGAACCAGCTTATTCTTTATGTTTCGAGGACCACCCCGTTCCGGGGCGGTCTGGACCGTCATTTGATTCGTGCTGCGATGGTTTTTACGTTCTTCGCTTTCAGCATCCAAAAGTGGAGCCAGTATACCGCTGAGATGCTGGTGCCCTTAATCAACCATAGCCCCATCGTCTTCTGGCTGCTCCCAGCCTTCGGCGTTCGTGGCGCAGGCTACTTCCTCGGGACGACCGAGACGATCTTCGGCTGTCTCATTTTACTTGGCTATTGGAGCCCGAGGTTTGGCATCCTCGGCGCGCTTGGGTCGATCGTAACCTTCATCGGCACCACGAGCATTATTCCCTTTCTACCCGATGGCTGGGCCCCTGAGGCGGGCGGATTTCCGATCATGACCTTGCCGCTCGGCTTTCTCATGAAGGACGTTCTGTTCCTCGCTGCTTCATTCTATCTGCTCAAGCAGGATCTTACCCGTGCGGCGCTGGAGATAAAACGCAGTTGAGTTTTGACGGGGGCATTTTTGGACGCGCTCCATCTCGACCGGTGGCGAACACGGCAATTTCCATCCAAGCCTGAAGGGACGCCTGCCGGCGCGGCTCGTGCGGAGGTTGAGGAGCGGAAGCTTTGACTTCAAATAAAATCTGACCGGCGTCTAGCCGCTGTCGAAAAGGTCAAAGAGTTCCCTGTTTGACCAGCCCGAATCTTTCTCCCGGATGGTAACGAGAGCGTTTAAATACGATTACGGCCGAGCTTTGACCGCATTTCCGCGAGGTCAATGAAGACATCGGCCTGACGCCGCAAATCGCTACCAATCATCGGAGGCTCGCTAGAAATGTTCGAAATCACGGTCACGCGGACGCCTCGGCGCTGCAGCGCTTGGACTAGGCGGCGGAAGTCTGCGTCACCCGAAAATAATACCATCTGATCGACATGTTTGGCGAGTTCCAACGCATGAACCGCTAGCTCGACACCAATGTTCCCTCTAACCTTGCGGCGGCCATCAGCGTCTGTGAATTCTTTAGCGACCTTGGTAATGACCGTGTAGCCATTGTAGTCAAGCCAGTCGATCAAGGGCCGAAGCGATAACTGCTCCCGATCTTCGATGACTGGAGCAAAGTAGACTGCGCGCAACAGAATCGCGTTGCTCTGAAACTCGTCGAGAAGGCGCCTATAGTCGATTTCAAAACCGAGCGCCCTCGCTGTCGCACTAAGATTTGGCCCGTCGATTACAAGCGCGATTCTCCCGTGCCATGCTCTGCTAACGCCCAAATTTAACAGATGCCGCTTTCGATTGGCCCGATTGGGATCCACCGGGTCTTTCATTGAGGGGGGATCTCCACAGACCAGGTGGCCGCCTAGAGATGCGAGACCGTGGTCAACTGACTCGGCAAAATCAGTACGAGGAGCCACGGATGGCATCGAATATGGCGCAGGAGCTAAAACGCTCATTGCAGTTGCGGAAACAAATTTCGATATCCCAAATGGGAAAAAAGCGACTTGGCTTTTTGATGTTGAATGCATTTCTCTGCAGGTACGCAATAGAATGCTTAGAAAGACCTCACCAGCTGAGCCCCCAAAGCCGCAGCAAAAATCAGTCGTACTGAGCGAAGATCAGGTCAAGTCAGCGCTCAAAGCTAAACTCGAAACTGACGGATGGACGGTTGAAGTTGCATGGGGACGAGAGCGTGGTATCGACATCGTTGCTCTGAGGGGGCCAGAGAGATGGGTGATTGAGTGCAAAGGGACAGGCTCCATCCCACCGATGCAGAACAACTATTTCGTGGGAGTAGTAGGTGAATTGTTGCAGCGTATGAGCGACGAGCGCGCCAAGCATTCTATCGCTTTTCCCGACGTGCCGAAGTTCCGACGACTTTGGACCGAATTGCCCACGATGGTCAAAGAGCGCCTCAAACTCACGGCGCTTTTTGTGTCCGACGACGGTTCGGTTGTAGAGATTGCTTAGCAGTGGACGCTACGTTCGGGGCTCGCCGATAACAATTCACCGCGACTTGCCTCCTAGGTAGACCGGGCTCCGCTCGATACCGGATCAGGCGAGCCGACTTTCGCGATTTCATAGTGATCGCGTCCGCGCTTAACGACCAAACCGGCCTTCATCATCTTCTTGACCAATAGTCGCCACCCTCGCCCGCCTTATCGCAAGCGTGACGGACGTCGCTAATGTGGAAAGGCCTTTCCCCATGAGAGCGTTGCAGGCGGTGGAAAAACTCCATCATTCGGTCTTCTAATGTGCCCCTCCCTTGAACCGAAAACCGGCTGAGAACCAGTCCTAGCCCTGCCAGGCAGATGGCATGGCAAAGCCGCGACTCCTCAAAATTCGCCTTCAAAAATTTCCACCAAATTTGGCCGCCAAGCCAGCGGATTTTCTGCGCCAGCTCGTACCAACTGCCAAATTCATCAATGGATTTGTGGCCGTCCGGCTCGGCTGCGCCACGGGTGAATAATCGCCTCATCTTGGGAATTTTCGCTCTCAACAGCGCCTACCAGAGGCGCTAGTTGGGGTAAGGATCGGTCTGGGCATCAGATCCAAACACCGTCGCTGCTTAAGGGTTGGCGCTTCGTTCGCGAATCGAATGTTAGGGAACAACAAACCCGAGCTATCGGGCTGCTCCACCCCGCGCCAATCGGTGCTTTGTGACATTTCAAATGATTGCCGGGAGGCCCAATGTAAAAGCAGTCCAAGACCCCGATTTTGTGCCGGTCAGGTTTGCTCCAACTTACCTTTGGGCCAAAGACCGGTAATAGCGCTTGTTGCCGCTGCCGGGCGGGTCCTCATACATGAAACACTCGGCATAGGCGTCGATTGCCGCGATCACGCCGAGCAACGAGGGAGCCGAGAAGGCTTGGGTCGATCCAGTCGCGTAGTGCGATAGGAAATTGCCCGTGATGGTCGCCATGTGGGTTTGCAGGCCGGTTTCTTGCTGCGGGGTAAGAATGAGCCTGTTGGCGGCCTTGTGCAGGGTGACGGCGGCCTGAATGGCGGCGATGCAGTTCTGCACCTGCTTTTTGTTGTCATCCATTGCGAAATCGACGGGAACGGGAATTGCCACCTTCCCGATGATCTCCAGTAGCTTGTATTCGAGGTACGGCCGAAGCCGGAGCGCTCCATCCTCCACTTGCCCTGCATTAAGATGCGTTACGGCTGCGTCTCGAACGCGGTTCGCCGCGCCCGTCTGCTGCAAGACGGCTGTCTGAGCTGTACCTTCTAATCGGATGTGCTGCCAATCCGGCTCATTACCGTTTTTGTTGAAAAGCTTTTCCAGCAACGTGTCGTGGCTCAAGATCACGACTTGCGGGCCGCCAGCCTGTCCGGGCCGGGCAAACTTGGTCCGAATGCTCTCCATGATGTGAAATTGGTGTCCCGCATCAAAACTCGACGTAACGTCGTCGAGGATGATGAATTTTGCGTCTCCGCCATAAAGCTGCGCAGCAGCGAGATACACCGACACGGCGAACGCATTTCTAAAACTTTCTGAAAGAAGAGCCTGCGCTGATACGTCTTGAAGGCTCCAGAATTTCGCGAGGGCTATCGCGAGGGATTCACTTCCCGACGGCTTTATCAGCGAAGGCTCTACTGGAGCGTGAACAATCCCTCCGAAGAAGCTTTTGCAGATTGGGGTCACTGCCGCGAGGCGCCGGGTGGCGGCACGGGATTCAGCGCCTGCAAAGGCCGCAGCAGCGCCGTCCAGGAAGCGCTTGATCTTGTCAATCCGCGCCTTGCGGGCAGTGACGGCGGCGATTTCAGCCTCCGCAGTGGCCGCATTCTTCCATGCTTCGGACAATCGGCGCGCCGCTTCGACTCTTCTGGTCACTTCAACATATGAGGGTGGAAGCTTCTTCTCCAGTTCGGATCGTTCGTCCCGAAGCGCTTTAAGCCGCGTGTCGAGCTTTCCGCGACAAGTGGCACGGTGCGTCCAGATGGCGTCAATCTGGGCTGCAGTCAGAAAATCTTCGTCGACGCGAGAGGCGATCTCGCCGATGGGGCAACTTTCGCCCTCCTCCACCGCCGCGTCTTCCAAATCTGTCAAGCAATCGCAATTCCGATCCGACCATCCAGAAGCCAGTTCGGCCCCAAGATCATGCACAGCCTGATATGCGCTGAGGTTGCGGGTCACTTTGTCGAAAACTGATTTCTCGTTCTCGGTTTCGCATGTCGGGCAAAGGTTCTTGTTGGACCACGACTCATCAGACAAGACTCTTTCGGCCACGATGAGGTGTTCGTGCAACAGCGCACTGCCCACCCTTCCAAGCGCCTCTTCGCGTCTTACAGCGATATCACGAAGTGCGTCGCGGTCCGCGTCAGTCAAGCTATCCGCGTTTAGTACGGCCTCGATCGCCTCCTGCTCGCGGATGATCTTGGCGAGCCGGTCTTTCTCCTCGCCGCCTTCGGCCTTCTTGATCTCCTCGAGGCATGCGTCAAAATCGATCTCGCCAAAGGCCTTCCCGGTGCATTGGCGCTTGAGGATAGCGATTTGCTCAAGGGATGAGTACGCAGCGATCTGTGCTTCCGCATGTGTTTGGAAATCGGTCAGCTTGCGCTGCGTAAGGACTTCGAATGAGGTTTGCGCGTTTCGCTGAGCGGTTTGAAGACTGGCCGTTCCCGTGCGGCGTCTGCTCTCAAGTACGCTTGTGCCGAAGTGGTTGTTGAAGGGCTGAGTGCGCCCGAGAGCCTGAAGGCTTTGCCTCAGATCGGAGTACTTTTTCAAACCAAGCAAGCCAGCGAACGAGCGCCCGCGATCCAAATCCTTGGTGTCGATAAACGATTGAAACGTCTTGTTGTCCAAAAGGACAAACTCGCGATCGAGATCGCGCAGCAAGGCCTCGGCGTTGGGAGGACCGGAAACGGTGCGCGTGCCGTCGGCGGCGCAGTCCACACGGATAGCTACGGGGTCGCCTCCGCCTTCGGGAATGAGAGTCAGGGTTACGTGCCCTGCGCCCACGGAGTGAAAGCGGTTCACATAATAGGAACGGCCATTCTCGGATGCGGGCAGCCCGTCCAGCTTCGGAATGACGCCACGAATCGCGAAGTTAATCGCGTCGAAGATCGAGCTCTTGCCAACACCGTTCTGGGCGGAAATGGAAGTCACGCAATCAGACTTCAGCCTGAGCATGAGGGGAGCACCCTCGTTATTGATGCCCCGCAAGCCCTCGATTTCGATTGATTGCAGTAGCCACCCGCTCATGACGCCTGCTCCTGCGAACCGACTTCCAGGGCATCCCAGATATCGGACGGCTCGATGTTGCCCTTCAGAAGTTCGGGCAATTTTTGCGCGAGCACGGCGGCAAGCTTTGCGTCGTCGGCTTCCAGCGACTTTACAAATGCTGCCAAATTTTCTTCAAACGTAAGCGTGTCGTTGATATCAAAAGGCATTTGGCTCCCCCACCAATGCGCGCATTTTGGCACTATGCGGATCTTTTGCAACCACCGAATGAACGCGAGTAAGAACCTTGCAGCTTCCGCGTCATGATATGAAATGAGACCATTTCCGGTTCTGGTTCTTGAAGCGTTCGGGAGGCCTACCGCTCTTGATGCCATCGGCAATGGCGTCCATAGCCGCGTTATGGCGCTACCAAAGCGACGACAGCACGCTCCCGACCCTTCGGTGAGTTGATTGAGAAATGCTGGATCACGACTGCCGCGGCGGCCACGCAGTGCAGATCGAACCCGGTCTCCGGCCGCAGTCTCCTGAAAACGGGAATTTTTCAAATGCTCGCGGGAAACTATCGGCGATTTCGACCGCGCAGGGATCAAACCCAGAGCACAGAGACCGATAGCCAATTCGCAAAACCCACCATTGGCGGGCCTTTCTGGCGCGACCTACGCTAAAGTCTCCAAGCGCCGCACTGGCTGGCTGGCGACGCAGTGCTGATCGCACCAGTCTCCAGGCAAATTCCCTGCTAACAGGGAATTTTACAGGGAATTTTGCGATTTCAGGGCCCCAAGACCGAATTTCGGAGCAAGAAACGGCTGCACTGCAGTGTCTTTTCGTGAAATTCCCTACGGAAATTAACAGCGAAAATCTTTCGAAGAACAGGGATTTTTCGGCGGATAACAGGGAATTTGGCGCAGCGACCCTTCACAAGATGCTGTTTTGGCCGCGAGCGGCTGCTTTGCGCCAGAACCAGCCATTCGCTTTGAAGATGAGCGGCGCGTCCGCCGTCAAGGCTCGCCGATTGGCGAAACCGTTCGCGGGCCGGCGACAACCACGATAAAACCTTCAGCAGGGACCAGGAACCGCCTCGAACGATGCGTCGAGCCAAAAAGGGGGATAAAGATGTCCAATCGCTATGCCGCCTATACCAGACTGACACTCGAGTATCCTTCGCAACGCATTCTTCGGCTGACCTTCAACCGGCCCGAGACCTACAATTCGGTCGACGCCGAGACACATACGCAGCTCACCAACATCTGGCGCGACATCAATAACGATCCCGATATCAATGCGGTGATCGTCACCGGGGCCGGCAAGGCCTTTTCCGCAGGCGGCGACTTCGAGCTGATTAAGAGCATCCTCGACAACCCCGTCGCCCGCATGGCGACCTGGAAGGAAGCCAAGGACCTCGTCTACAACGTCATCAACTGCAACAAGCCGATCATTTCGGCGATCAACGGCGTCGCGGTCGGCGCGGGTCTGGTCGTCGGCATCCTAGCCGACGTATCGATCGCGGGAAAGTCGGTCCGCATCGTCGACGGTCATACACGGCTTGGTGTCGCGGCCGGTGATGTCGCGTGCATTATATGGCCTTTGCTGTGCGGCCTTGCGAAGGCGAAATACTATCTTCTGACCTGCAAGCCACTCTCCGGCGAAGAGGCCGAACGGATTGGACTGGTGTCGTTGTGCGTCGAGGATGCGGATCTGCAGAAGACCGCTCTTGATGTGGCCGAAGATCTTTCCAATGGTGCACAGAGCGCAATTCGATGGACGAAATATGCGCTCAACAACTGGCTGCGGATCAATGGCCCGCTGTTCGACACCTCAACCGCGCTTGAGATTCTCGGCTTCGCCACTGCAGACGCTCGCGAGGGACTTGCATCTCATTTGGAGAAACGCAAGCCGATATTTCCTCAGGATTGCCCACTGTAGTGGACCAATGAGGACGCATTGCCCGTTGGAAACTTGCAAGCCCACTAACTCTATTTGCGCGTGAGTGACCACTTTGCGCCATAACCGGTCGTTCGCTTAATTCGCCACCGCGGCGTCTGTTCTGAGCCGTATATGATTATTACTGCGCTGGCGCAGCGATGGTCGGGACTGTTTTCTCATTCAGCCGCCAACGCGGTTACCCAGCTGAAATCATAATGCGCGCTCAATGCTTTCATCGCAACGACTGCACCCAGAACGCAGACGATCTGCAATGGCGTCCTCGTCGAGAAAACCTTATTGAACAGCGTCATATGATCTTCCGCTTTATCTAAGTCATAATGTCAGCGAGCCGAGTGGCATCAGTCCTAGCGTCGGTGGCCTAGACGAATCCCAAGCTTGAGCGCCTTCTGCCGCAGCGAACCCACACTACGTCTTGTAAGCTTCGCGATTTTAACGACGGGTGTTTTCGCCTTTGAGTGCATGCGCAGCAAAGTGGCGCGTCAGCTCAACGAACGACCACGCGACACCTTGCAATTTGAAACCCCAGCGGAGAGATTTAACGCCTGTGTTGCGTCGACCGGTTGAGCCGGGCGCCCAAAAGCGGAAGTCGCCGTTCGTTCGATCACTTCGTCGGCGCAGGCTAGGAAAGCTGCGGGAAACTCCGGCTGGCATTCCGTTCGGGCGGTCGTACGGCGCGCCGTTTTCGGTGCGGTAAGCGACATGTTTTTCCACAGCAAAGTCCAGGGGCCTCGGGAACCGAGCCGGGTTCGCCGCGTTGCCTGTCCGCTTCATGGGAGGGGTTCACCACATGATCAAGACACTCGCGTGCGCGTGCGCATTTGTGATCGGCGCGGGCCTGACGTCAGCAACAGCCGCTGAGCGAGAGCAGGTGCGGATGGTCATCAATCTGATTTCCGGAGTTAAAATGCCGTACCCGGAAAACCTGCGGAACATCGTGGCGCATACCGAACGGGTCCACCTCGACACCAATGGTGCCACTGTCGTGGAGATGCTGCGCATCCGCAAGGAGCCCGTGCCGGGGCTGCTGGTCGGCCAGTCCTATCAATATGTCGACGATTTCGATCTCGATGGCACGATCGACGTTGGGAGCACGACCACCCCTCGAAGGTGAGCCGTACGCCCCGGTTGGCAGGATAAGCCAGTTTTTCTATCGCGCCGCCAATCGCGGCGACCAATTTCGCGGCGACTTTCAGGCCCTCTATGACGAAGGCATCCAGGTTGCACTCAAGTACCTGGGTGAATAGCGACACTTGAGGCCCGCCGCTCCTTTGGAAACTCTTACCAACGGAAGGTTTCACCCACATGTTCCAGCCATTTAAGTCCCTCCTCGTGACGAGCCTATTGCTCGGCGTTGCGCTGACTTCAACTGTTGCGGCGGAGCGCGAAGACGTGCGCAAGGCCATCAATCTCGTGACTTCGGTGAAGATGCCATTCCCCGAGGGTCTGTCGAGAAATCGCGCGAGGACGGAGCGCGTCTGGCTCGAACGTGAAGGGGCCACGACCGGGTGCATCACGCTCCAGGATCGCCGGTGGTGTTACGACCACATTGCACCCAAGGGCAACCGGGCGGAGATGCTCCGCATCCGCAATGAACCCTCGCGCGGCGTCTACATCGGAGCGCTCTACTATTACGTCGTCGACTATGATCTTGACGGCTTGATTGACCTGGGGTCGACGACACAGATCGAGGCGGAGGGGGACCGTCGGCGTGAGATACCGATTGCGCATGTCATCGAGTTTTTCTCACGCAGTACCAAGCGTGGGGAACAGTTCCAAGGAAAGTTCCAAAGCATGTACGACGAGGGCATCCAGATCGCGCTGAAGTATTTCGGCGAGTAGTAGACTAGCGGCAAGTTCGTTTACTCGCGGCGGCTGCGCCGGGCAACCGTTGCTTCATTCCCGACTTCCGTTAATGGGATGGACCGGCCGTGCTCCTGCCCCTAACGGCTTTCGATGGGGGCTTAGAAGCGCGAGGAGCGCCACCGCGCACCCCGGCCCGCCCAAGCGTTCTGGCTGCCCAGCCCGCCCCAGCGCCCAGCCGCGCCGGGCGCACCCAGCAAAACCTGGCGTGAAATCTCAAGCAGAGAGGTGTATCGTGGGTTTTCTCCCAGGAGGCGATGATGGCTGAGAATAAGACACCCGCTGACCTAGCACGTTCAATGATGACCAAAAATCTTGAGCAAGCTCACGAGGCGATTACGAACTATTTTCGGTTGGTTGAAAAGAGCATATCATCATCGCCGTTGGGCGCGGCAGATCAGACCAAAACCTTCAGAAATTATGTTGAGCGGAGTGTAGCGGCAAGTTTTGGGCTTTCGGACCAACTGCTACGAGCAAAAGATTTGCAGGATGTCGTACGTATCCAGACAGAGTTCTTTCAAACGCAACTAAAAGCGTTGGCTGAAAAATCAAAGGATCTCTGTGAAACAACGACGGAAGCGGTTTCGGACGTCACTCGCGTTCAGATTAAGTGAACGGCGGAATTTCGACGCTGCTGCAGGAGCGGCTTCATCGCAATTAGAGCGCCACACGCTCGGTGGTTCTTAGCGGTTGATGTCGTGCAGCAGGACGTTCTAAGAACTAGCGTATGACCTTCTAAACGGATTCGTCGTCACCCAATAGGGTCACTTAGCATCAGCCGCAATTCCTACCTCAAGCGTTGCCGTGCTGTGGGCGATTAAGCGGCATCAGCGAACTAAAATTGGCTTTCAATTCCTGACAAACGCAAACGAACGCCCTTGGGCAAGCAAACCCAAAGCGTCCGCTTTTTGCATTGAGAAGAGTTCTTTTTGTCTCTGAGAGAGAGTTTCCTCTATGTTTAATCAAGGTAACTGGATTCCGATGCGGCGTTTTGATTTGGGTCAATGGCAGCATCAGAGGGGACCGCAGAGCTTCGGTTTCTGGCTCGCCCGCGGTAACCCCGACCTGAGGGACGGGATCGAGCCGTATGACTTTCTCTCGTCATTTATGCATTAGCTAAATCGTTGACAGGACGTGCCGCGGATCAACCGATAAGCCATTGTCCACTGTGAATATCAAATTTCACCAAACCTTCATCTCGCATTTTCAATAGGAGGGTTTGGCATGCTTCCTCATTCGCGATATTGGCGCGCTTCATGATCTCGCGCACCTTCATCGCCTTTTCGCGGAGCGCGCCCAGGATGTTCTCTCGATCATTCAGCATGAACGAATCCGCCACAGTCGATCTTCTCTGATTGTTTATGCCCGGTTTCTTTGATCCAAGTCAAAGAGGTTTTGCAGATATAGCGTTGAGTGATGGGGGTGAGTTGCGTCACTTGGACCGCGTGGAGAGTATCTTGGCGCAAGCAACCATTGCCTACTTGGAGCGGCGATATCTGGCTCTCGAAAAAGAAATAGAAAACGCGCTACATGATAGTCCGGTTGACGATTTTGCGGTCGCTGACCTTAAGTGCCGCAAGTTAATTATCGCCGACGAGATCCAACGCAATCGCCGCTTGGTGGAAAACGTTTCAGCAAGCTCAGCGCCCACTAAGCGCGACTCCACCTTAGAAGGCGGTAAGAATCACTGACCTCACAGAGGTGAACTGCACGCCTGACGCGGTTCCAGCCAGTGACCGCCATCAATTTGTGTGGGAAGGGTTGGAAGTTCAAACCTCCTCCACTACCAGAGGTCCTTTGAACCGGGTTACTGATTCAAGCGTCCAACCCTCGTCCTCCAACTCTGCTTCCGAAAGAGCATGGAGACGTGCGCGCTCTTCTTCCGGTAGCTCATTGGGAAAAACTGAGGCCTCTTTGGCGCCATCGTGGAGTTGGTGCTCGTCAAACTCAAATTCTTCAAAAATGTTGATACCTTCGTCTGGACGGTACCCGCTCAAATCCGGCAATTGGTCAACGATAATCCAACCCGTGCGATAGACTTTAAGGTGTTCAATTTTTAGGTCGCCCTTTTTCCAAGTATCTATTTGCAAAACAGACTGGCTAATTTCGGGGCTGATTCTCCACGCCGTCTTTTTTATAGGTGTTTTCCGAACTCGCTTACTGGCAGCTTTTTTCGACGGCTGTTTTGCTGCCGTCCTCTTCCCCTGCTTTTGTTTTTTGGCTGTCTTCGTGGCACGAGCCGTCTTAGCAGCTGCCTTCTTAGCAGCAGACTTCTTCACCTTTTTTGCCTTCTTGGCGGCTGGCTTCTTCAGCATTTTTGCCGTCTTCGCCTTTGTCGTCTTTTTTGGCTTTACGGGCATTGGTCCTGCTCCGCAGTTCGATGATTTCTAAGCGAGGATTTGACGATCAAGCGACTATTGGGCATTCAAAAAATAGCAATTCCACTCCAATTCCTATTGATCTGCGTCAAACGCAATGACCATTGATGAGTGCTTTGAAGAGTTGAGCAAGTCATTCAATCCTCTATCGGATGTTTGGTACGAAAGCGATTTACCGAAAGGAAAAACAAGCAGCATAGTCCACAGTGATGGTGGGAGCACTTTGAGAAAGGCTATAATCGTTGGATTGCTTGTGGCGTCATACAGCACGTTGGCTCGTGCGGATGATAAGAGCGCAAATGATGCCGCATACTGCATCGGCGTGCATCAGCACGAAATTGAAGTATCGAAAAAGGGTGGCGGCACAGGTTCACCGGCAGCACATTTGGACCGAAGGGACTTGGAGCTGCGAAAGTTTCGAAGGGAAGCAGAGCTTCAAAGCGCAATAAAACAGAAAATAATCGAGTATGCTATCGCAGCAAAAATTACTGAAGATGGGTATGCAGATTCAAAGATGTGTTCGCAGATCGAGAAGTGCATGACGGAAGAATGCAAACAGCCCCTTCAACCTGCGTGTGAACGTATACGTAAACGCTGCGACTAAGCGAGCCGCGAGTGAGAAATGCCGGACAGTCCTCCCTCAGAACCTGATCAGGCCGATGTGGCATCTGGGTCAAAGGCTGACCTGACGGATCGAGAGCCGGACTTCCGCTTCACCCCTGAAAGCCGACTCAGAGCGGACATTGTGCGATGTCCGTTTCGTGCCAATAACGGAAGTGGCCTGCATTACTCAACGACCGCGTCAACGGCGGCGAGCAGACCGGCGGGACGAGGCCAAGCCTTTTGGCGGTCTGAAGGTTGATGACAAGATCGAATTTAGTGGGCTGCGAGGCTGGGTGTAATGCCGAACGCCGCGCGCAATCCGACAGCTCGAAGAAACCGGTCATCTCCCTATTGAACGGCGAACAACCGCCATTCGCCAGGTACGCCCTTGAGGTTGTACGCACCGCGATCGACGAACTGAAGTCCGGAGCCCGCGACCAGATCTTTGACCGTGCTCGATACCATCACCTCGTCCGATCCCGCGATCGCGGCGACACGCGCCGCGATATGCACCGCAATTCCGCCAACGTTGCCGCCAATCAGCTCACACTCGCCGGTATGCAGCCCAGTGCGAACCTGCAGGCCCAGCGGCTGCATCTTTTCGCGCACCGAGCGGGCGCAACGCATGGCGCGCGCCGGGCCGTCGAAGGTGGCAAGCAAGCCGTCGCCTGTGGTGTTCACCTCGTGGCCGTGGAACGCGGCCAATTCTTTCCGCAACACCGCATAGTAGTTGCTGAGCACCTCGCGCCACCGCGCGTCACCCAGTTCGGCGGCACGTTCGGTGGACCGAACAATGTCGGTGAACATGATGGTGGCGAGCACCCGGTCAGGTTCGAGAAGTCGGCGCGTGCCAGTTATGAACTCCTCGATCTCGCCTGCAATGAGATCCTGTGTCTCCTGATCGAGCACCAGGTGATCGGTGCCAGGAATCTCGACATACTTGGCACCGGGGATGTACTCGGCCAAGTAGCGGCCCATGTTGACCGGCACGAGCTTATCACCGGCGCGATGCAGTATCAGCGTTGGTGCCTGGATCGTCGGTAGCAGGTGACGAACGTCTATCTCGTAATTCGCCTCCATCAAGGCGCGAACAGAACCAGGACTCGCTGCTGCACGCTCAAGTCTGGCAAACCATTGCAGGAAGACCGGGTCATCGCGCCGGCTCGGCGCGTTCAGGCGCAACAAGATGCCTTCCCCCCAGTGCGCAGCTAGTTGGGCGAGGAACCGATCCAACGCCTCTTGGGTCATCATCCAAGGTTCGTTCTTCATCGACGCAAAAGTGCCAAACAGCACCAGGGCGGAGGCTCGCGCCGGATAGGTAGCAGCAAACATCAGGCACATCGGGCCGCCTTCCGACCAGCCATAGATCGTCGCGCTCTCAGAGCCCGCCGCATCCATCACCGCGCGCACGTCACCGACGCGTTCTTCCAACGTTTGTTCGGCGACCCGGTCTGAAAGCCCCTGCCCGCGCTTGTCAAAGATGATTACCCGAGCGAAAGCAGTAAGTCTCTTGAGCAGATGTTCATAGCTCGGCATCTCCCATAGCAGTTCGACGTGCGAGATGGTACCTGGGACCAGTACAATGTCTCGGGGGCCATCGCCAAAAACACGGTAGGCGATGTAAACATCGCCACTACGGGCATATTTGATCGGGCCTTCCACGGTCATATCCCTTTGGCAGCGCCGTCATGCTCGCCGTCCCCCGGAAGAAGACCTCCCCTCGCGAGGCCAA
>Ga0210407_10000566_pt1 | contig 41077 bp, 25 predicted proteins | sample IncBWC27MmetaG_FD_150860 | JGI IMG/M metagenome (GOLD analysis project Ga0210407, IMG submission 150860) | Forest soil microbial communities from Barre Woods Harvard Forest LTER site, Petersham, Massachusetts, United States - Inc-BW-C-27-M | ecosystem: Environmental > Terrestrial > Soil >...
AAGGTTCCGCCGCGCGACACCACGCTGGCGGCAAGCGCAGATGCAGTGGCGGGACAAGCCATATTCGAGCAGATCCGCTGCAGCACCTGCCACGTCGGGACCATCACTACGGCCCCCGCGGGAACGGTGATCAATGGCGGCGCGTTTAGCGTGCCAGCAGCGCTGGGAAACAAAATCATCCATCCCTACAGTGATTTCTTGCTGCATGACATAGAAACCGGCGACGGCATCGTACAAGCCGGACCGCAGGACACTGCCAACAAATTGCGTACGGCGGCGCTGTGGGGACTGCGGGTCAGACCACGCTACATGCATGACCTGAAATCCCTGACGCTGGAAGACGCCATCGAGCGGCACAAAGGCGAGGCCGAGCATGTGGAGAGGCGCTTTGACGAGCTATCTCCCAAAGAGAAGCAGCAACTTATCACTTTCCTCAACTCCCTGTAATTTTCGAAGAGAGTTGCGGCCTGGAACGGAAGTAGGAATGGCAGCAGAGACGCTTGCTGTAGGCGGCGAAGCCAGTGTGGCTGTGGGCGGTGGCTTCGCCGTCGTTCGTTTTAGTCTAAGACGAACTAAGAGGCCCGGCGGATCTCTTCACGAATGACGCGGCGAAGGGTCTTTTCCAGGGGTTCATCAACGCTCTTGATGTGCTGGCGCAAGACCTCGTTGATTACGGTCTGATAGTTGCCACCCCCGGCACGCTCCACCTGTTCGCGAAACCAGGCCAGTATCTCATCATCGAGACGGATGGTGATTCGCGTTTTCCCTTTGGGAACGGGGAGGATCGCGCCACGTCTGGCCTTGCTAAAGTCGTATTCACGTTTCATCGTCTTCCTCATATTGAAGGGTCTCCCGCGCGGTTGCCGGGCGTGCCGAGATCACGCGCACATTCTCTCCACGCCAGGTATAAATGAGTACGAGCCGGCGGCCCACGACATCCTTCCTCAGAACGATCCAGCGCTCCTCGTCTTCTGAAAAGGGATCGCGCATCGTCAATGCAAAGTCGTCTTGGAGCATGGTCGCGGCGTCGGGAAAACGGACGCCGCGCTTGGCGAAGCTTGCGTGGGCTTTGGCGGGATCCCATTCGTAGCTCACAACCGCAAGAATATGCACATTTGTGCATACATGTCCATAGCTGCTGATTTGTTAAAGAACCAGAAGCGTCAGCCTAGTAGTGCGCGGGGCACAGGGCCAGAGAGCGGTGGCACATTTCGCTTATCATCTAATAATGAAGACGATTGTCCGATTTGGGATTCCCGTTCCGCTGCGACTGATTATATTGCTGACCCTCACCGCTGGCTGTTTCGCGAGCCCTAGCACGGCGGCGCCGGAGGAGAAGCGGCCGTCGGTGCTGGTGGTGTACGCGGACTGGTGTCCCTCGTGCCAGCAACTGAAGCCGACGCTGGCGCTGATCAACGAAAAATACCGCGGCAAAATCCACTTTGTGCGCTACGACATCACCTCCGAGGAAACGGAGGAAAAATCGAAGCGAGAAGTGATGAGGCTGGGGCTTGCGGAGTTTTTTGAGAAAAATCATGAACAAACATCACTCGTCGTGATTCTTAGTTCCTCCGGACGCGAGATTTTCCGAACTGTCAACGATTACGAACCGCAGCACTATGAGGCGGTGTTGGACCGCCTGTTGCAGACGGCCGTAAAATAGATTGAGTTTTTTCACGTGCGTGGTTTTCCACGAGCAAGCCAGGCGGCAAGGATTGGTGTTTTAGCGGCGCTTGAGGGATTCGAGTTCATCGAGAGTGCGGGGCCAGTCGGAGCGCAACAGGCGGGAGAGGCTGCGATCGGCCAGGACTCGGCCGCCGGTTTGGCATTTGGCGCAGTAGTCGGTTTCGTTGTCGGCGTAGCGAATTCGCTGAATTTTTTCTCCACATCTCGGACACGGCAAACCATAGCGTCCGTGGACAGCCATTTCTTTTCGGAATGCGGTGACTTTTTCCGGGAAGGCGATTTGTGCCTCCGCGCGGAGCCGATCGATCCAGAGCGTGAGGGTGTCGCGCGTGGCGGCGAAAAGCTTTTCCCAGTCGTGTGGCGCGAGCTTGTGCGTGAGCGTGATGGGTGACATTTGCGCGGCGTGCAGGATTTCGTCGGAGTAGGCGTTTCCGATGCCGCTGAGGAGGCGCGGGTCGGTGAGAGCGCGCTTCAGTGTGCGGTTCTCGGCGGTGAGGGCTTCGCGGAACGCGGTGAGACCGCTGGAGAAAATTTCGATTCCGCCGGGGTCGACGGAACGCAAGCCATCTTCCCCGGCGAGGACGTGCAATGAGGCGCGGTGCTTGGTGCCGGCCTCGGTGAGCACGAGAGAGCCGTCGGGAAAATCGAAGGCGGCCAGGTTATTACGGCCTGCCAGCTTGGCCTGTGGCGGCTTCCAATGCAAACGGCCGGCGATCATCAAGTGCAGAACCAGCCAGAGATGGCCCTCTACTCCGATGGCGATGCGTTTGCCAATGCGGCGGAGTTCGCGGACGACGCGGCCTTCGGCGTCGGTGATGGATGGTTGTGCGGTGCGGAGGAGGAAAGGGCTGGCAATGCGGACGCTCTCGAGCGGTCGCCCGACGATGCGTGGTTCGAGGGCGGTGAGGTAGGCGGAGATGTCCGGGAGTTCCGGCATGTTTATTTGATTGCAGGCCGGGGCTTCAAGCTAAAGGCCTGATTCGGGGCCGCGCTTGCCACCGAAAAAGTGTGCAATCGCGCCGAAGACTATCGCGAAAAATGCGGCGACTCCCGACATGATCGCGAAAGAGCCCCAGTCCACCCTGGCGCCGGGGACGGCGGGAAATTGGTGCGACCAGATAGGTGCATAACCCAGGAAGGCATGAGCCGCGGAGGTCCCGGCGGGAGCCAACGTCCAAGGCGTAAACCGGCAGACGATGGCCATGCCGATGAGAAAAACAAAGAAGGTTACACCGTAAAAAGCTTTCATAGATGGCCAGTTTATATCATGGGAAAGCGGGTGAAGGAGCGGATTAGTTGGCGGTAAAGGCGGCGTCGAGGGAGACGGTTTCGCCGTCGGGATTGGTGAGAGTGAGTTGCTGCGGGCCGACGGAAAGAGCGGGAGTGAGGAGGGTGAGTGTGTTTTTGTCGACGAACGTGACGGTGGCGGATTTTCCGTTGAATGAGACTTGCGTGGCGGATTGGAAGCCGCTACCGCGGAGGGTGATGGCGGTGCCTCCGGCGGCGGGGCCACTGGTGACGGAGAGGGTGCCGATGCCCAGCGGAACGTTGGCGAGTTGGAGGACGGTGACGGAGGCGTTTTGCGGGGTGCCATCGGAAGAGGTGATGGCGAAGAGGCGCTGGCCGTTTTCGTCGGTGGTGAGGAAGCTGCCGTGAAGGCCGTCGACGTCGGTGAGGAATTGTTGCGGGAGAAAGATCCGGAGGCGGAGCGAACCGGAGTGAGCGTCGAGAATGTCGATGCCGCCTTTGACGCCGGAGCTGGAGGGAGCGGCGGTGAGGAACGGCTGATAGATAAGCGCACCGGATGGATGGAGAGCGACGCCGGGGACGAAGGTGCGAGCGGGGATTTGCTGGAGTTCGGGGGAGGCGGGAACGGCGGCGAGAGAAAGATCGGCGGCGCGGATTTGCGTGGCGCCGTTGGCGATGAGGGAGAACATGGCGCCGTCGGCTGCGGCTCCGAGGTCGCTGGAGGTGGAAATGTCGGAGGAAGTGGTGAACTGATTGGGAGAGGCGGCGGTCCAAGCGGCGACGGGACCGCCGGGAGTGGTGCTGAAGGAAACGAAGACGCGATCGCCGGCGGCGTTGGCCTGCACGAGCGGCGAGCCGGTGAGGCTGGTGACTTCGGGCTGCGGCGCGGGCTGGATGGTTGGCGGAGTAGCGGTGAGATTCATTTGCGCGAGGCATGCGGAGCAGGCGCCGGTGCCGCCGCCTTCGCCGCTGAGACTGACGAAGACGGTTTGCGTGCTGGTGGCGGCGACGCGGGCGGGGCCGGAATTGAGGAAGCCGGGAACGCCGCCGACGGGAACGGTGGTGCCAGCGGCGGTGTCTGGATTGAGGAGGTAGACATTTTGCGCGCCGAAATCGGCGATGACGAGTTGGGAGGCATCGGGCGTCAAGGAGAGGCCGCGGAGACCGGCGTTGGGCGGTGGACCGCCGGGCGGTTCGAGTGCCGTGAGAAACGTGTTGGAGATGAGGTCGAAGACATCGACGCGGTCGATGTTGGTGAGATAGAGATGCTGGCGGGATTGGTCGTAAACGATAAAGCGGTAGAAGCCGGGCTTGGAGTAGGAGATGGCGCTTTGGAGATATTGGAAGGATTTGGCGGAGGTCGCGGCGCCGGAGGAACTGGAGATAGAGATGTCAGCTTTGCCGGAGGAACCGGGTGGCGCGGCGAGGGTAATGCGTTCGATCGGGAAGGGATAGGAAGCGTCGAGGCCTAGCGTGGGGGCGACCGCGGCGACGTTTTCGATTTTTTGGATGGTGGCGCTGGTGTTGCCGATTTTCATTGTGAGTTTGGTGGGGTCGGTGCCGAAACCGTAGCCGTAGATTTGGATGGTGTCGCCGCCGGCGGCGAGGCCGGCGTTGGGGAGGATTTGGAGGATTTGCGGGCCGTAACTGAAAGCGTCGGGAGCGAGAGCGAGCCAGCCGTTGGAAAAATAGGCGGAGAGATTGACAGGGCCGCTCGCGGCGCTTGCGGGAGAAGTGGCTTGGATTTGCGTGGAGCCGGAAGCGGTGGGATTGGTGGCGAATTGCGCGCCGAATTTGAGTTGAGGAGCGGAACCGAAATCCTGGCCGGCAAGGGTGATGGCGGTTCCGCCGGCGAGGGGGCCTTCGGAGGGTTGGGCGGCGGGGGCGACGGCGAAAGTCGGCGCGAGTGCGGAGAGAGTGGCGGGAGTTGCGGCATCGACGAAGCTGACGCCGCGGTTGGAGAGAGCGAAGACGAGGTGGGATTCGTCGGCGTCTTCGATTTCGGAGGAGAGGCCCTGGATGGCGGCGTCGGGAACCTGGCCGAGGAGTTGCGCGGTGCGGGCGTTTAGAACAGTGAGAACGGGCGCGCCCGAGAGAGTTTCACTGACGTAGAGGAATTGATTGTCGCGAGAGAAGGCGATGCCGTGGATGGACGTCGAGGAGTAAACGCCCACCTGAGTTAATGTCGCGTTCAAGAGAAGGAGTTGCGAGGCGCCGTTGGCGTTGAGGACAGCGGCGAACTGCGTAGCGTCGGCGTTTGCGGCAACGCGCTGGAAAATTCCCGTGCCGAGCGAGAGCGGGCCGACGGTGAGATTGGCGTTGGCATCGAAGAGGGCGACTTCGCCGGTGGAATCGTTGGCGGCGACGAAAAGTTTAGAGTGGTCGCCGGAGCGCGACATGGGGCCGAGGCCGCTTTGGAAAAGTTGCGAAGCGGCGAAGGTGAGATTGGTGAGTTGATTGGAGGAGGAGTCCCAGAGAGCGAGGAGCGCTTCGGTGGATGCGGTCTGACGCAAACGGACGACGGCCTTGCCGCTGGAGAGTGCGAGAACTTCGATGGGCTGGATGAAAGTGGCTTTGGGAATGGGGACGATCGCTGTGAGCGGATAGCGATTTTTGATTTGGAGCTTTGCGGTGTCGATGGAGACGATGCTCTCGATGGCGGTGCCAACCCAAATGGTGGAGCCGTCGGGAGAGAGGTCGACGCTGCTGGGGCCGGGAACGGCAATTTGCGCGACGCGGGTTTGCGTGGTGGTGGAGAACACTTCTACGCGATTCATGGCGCGATTGGCTACGAAGAGATGTTTATTGGCGGAGTCATAAACGAGGTGATGGTGGAACGGTTCGCCCGGGGGATCGGCGGCGGCGGAGACGGAGTCGGTTCGAACGTAAGTGGTGCGCGGAAGAGAAGCGATGACAGCGCTTTGCACGGCGAGCGAAAGATTGGCGGAGTGCGAGAGCGAGCCGCTGGTTGCTTGCGCGGAAACGCTATAGCTGCCGGTGGCCGCGGAAGAGGACGAGGCGAATGCGACGCTGGCGCTGCTGCCAGCGGCGATAGAGAAAGGGCTGATGGGATTGGAAGTGACGCCGGTGGGAAGGCCTGTGAGAGTCACTTGCACGGAACCGGCGAAACCGTTTAAGGCATTGACGGTTACGTTGATGCTGGAACTTGTGGCACCTTGGACGACGGAGACGGAATTCGAGGAGAGTGCGAGAGCGAAATCTGGAGAAGGTGGCGGAGGCGGCTGGAGACTCTGCGTGGCACCGCCGCCGCAGGCAAAGCATGCCAGCGCGGCCATATAAATGATTGCATTCGGGACGCTGAGTCTTAACCGTCCCATCGATGGACCCCGCGATCTCGGGGCGCGCCAGCTTGGGAGAACCGCGGCGTGAGCCGGCGCGCCTGCCCTGAGAGTGCCCGGGCGAAATATTACGCCAATTCAGCCAATTGTCAAGTTCTTAAATATCGGAATCGAGCGGAAAACAAAAAAGGGGAGCGGACGCGCAGTCCGTTCCCCTTTTGGGAGAATGTGAGTGAAGAAGGTTAAATCGTTTTGGTGGCCGGAGCGCCCGCGGAGCTGCGCGCAAAAGCGTTGCCGCCGGTTTCCTTTTCGGCGCTCTTGTCGATTTCGATGGAGCCCTTGAAGTAGGCGCCGTCTTCGATCATGATGCGCGCGGTGGTCAGGTCGCCGTTGACCGAGCCATCCTTTTTAATCTCGATCCGGTCTTTCGCGCGAAGGTTGCCCTTCACGGTGCCGTACACCACTACCTCGCGGGCAATAATGTCGGCAGTAACTTTCGCGGTAGCTCCGACGGTCAGCTTCCGCTCATCGAGCTGGATCAGTCCTTCGACCGAGCCATCGATCAACAGATCTTCATTACCGGAGATCTCGCCTTTCACGTGCAGGCTGGACCCGAGCCGCGCTGTCGCACGGTCCGCAGTCGCACCCAATGGACGAATTGCATCAGTACTCATCGCGGGTTTATCCTCCCAAGTCGCCGGAGCAGGCTTCGGCGGCTGATTCGATTGAAAATTTTTCGGCTCCGGTTGCGCAGCTTGCGGCGTATCCGGCTTCTTGTTACCCCACATCGACATCGGACCTCCCAAGGGACGGAACTCGTACCGCAAATTCCGACCGGGGTACAGCAAACTCTAGACCTCGGGAGATGCAACGGCAAATAAAGTGTAGAAGCGCTGTTCCTGACAGTTACTAGACGTAGGGACAGGCTCGATGTGGCTGGGTGGGCCTAACTTGGGTAGTGTGGGGGAAGCGAGGAGAAAAGTAAAGCGGCGCGCGCGGCGAATAAATCTACGAGCTGGGTTTGTCGGGGACGGGTTGGGTGGCGAGGAAGTCGCGGACGAACCGGTGAGAGTAGGAATCCAGGAGTTGCTGGAGGCGTTCGGCGTTTGCGGATCGCAGGATGAACCCGGCGTGATGATATTTGCTCACGCGATAAATAATTTCTGGATCGGTGTAAGCGGAAGTGTCGGGATGTTCCTGGCGGGCGAGCGAGAGGACGACTCCGGCGTAGTCGCCGCGAATCGGCGGGAGTTGGTACGGCTCCTTCCCTGCTCCGACTTCGAGGCGCGCCCATTCGCGCCAGAGATTGACGCCGCTTGCGGCTTCGACGACGTCGGAGATGTAGGCGCCGCCGACACGCGAAGCGACTTCGATGAAATGAAATTGGCCATCGGCGTGAGATTTCAGAAATTCGGCGTGCGTAACGCCGCGAACAAAGCCGAGGCCTTCCAGGAGTTGCCTATTGATGGTGAGGAGCGCTTCGGTGTCTTGAGCGCCGCGCGGCAGAGAGCGAGTGGTAAAAACACCGCCTTGATGCGAGGTATCGAGCGGCGGCGTACCGTACGCGTGAGCCTGAGCAAAAACGACTTCGCGTTCCGAGACGACGCTATCGACGTGATAGACACCGCCCGGAACGAATTGTTCGAGCAGATAGAAGGATTGCTGGTCGCCGAGCTGGTCGAGCAGCGGCCAAAGCTCATCGGGATGATGAATTTTTCGCATGCCGATGCCGGAAGCTTGCGACCGCGGTTTAATCAGCCACGGTGCAGGGACGCGCGACATATATTCGCGGAGATTGTCGTAATTCAGAACGTGAACGAATTCGGGAACGCGCAAGCCTGCTTCTTTTGCTCTGGCGCGCATGGCGAGTTTGTCGCGGAAATAGCGGACGGAAGTGAGGCCCATGCCCGGGATGCGGAGGTGTTCGCGGAGGGCGGAAACATTTTCCATGTCGAATTCGTCGAGGGCCACAATGCGATCGATGTGCTGCGAACGGGCCATGTAGCTGACGGAGTAGATGAGGCCCTGCAGCGGCAATTCTTCCGGCATGGTGAAAATTTCTTCGAGCGACTCGCGTGGCCAGTCGGCGTCACGGAGTTTTTCGAGTGTGAGCAGGAGCACGCGGCAGCCCATGGCTTTGCACGTGCGCATGAACTCGTGGCCCTTTTCGTAGGAAGTCACGCAGAGGATGGTGAGAGGTCGCCCGTCCGGCATCCGATGCCCCCTGAAGACCGCCTGGCTCGATGCATTCCCAAGCGCGGGATCACGCGCTTAGAGCGCGGATTATACTGCGCTCTATCCTGCGGGAAACAAAAATCGGAGGAACGGCCCGACACGCGCCGCCCAAGCGGCCTCGTTGTGCTCCGCGCCCTCGACGCGTTCGTAGTGGAGATCGCTGTCGAGTTGCCAGCCTTTCGAGAGCAGCACGTCGCGAAATCGTTCGACGTCGTCCACGATGCGCGGGCCCTCGCGCGTGCCAATGTCCAGCCAGACACGCGGGCGCGGATAAACGGGAGCAGCTTCGGCGAAGCGATGAATGACGCGCTGGTTCCACCAGACCGACGGAGATAGTGCCGCGATTTTTCCAAAGATTTGCGAATGTTTGAGCCCGAGATAAAGAGAAACCAATCCACCGAGCGAGGAACCGCCAATGCCCGTGTTCGGTGGGCCGGAAAGCGTGCGGTATTCGCGATCGACGAACGGTTTTACTTCCTCGAGAAGAAATTTCGCATAGCGGTCGGCGCGGCCGCCGCCGAGTTTTGGAACCTGCGTCGGCGTGTACTCGCGGATGCGCGCTTTCGTGTTGTACATGCCGACGATGATAAGCGGCTCGATGAGGCTGTTATGAATGGCGTAATCCGCGGTTTGGCCGACGTGCCAGTCCATCCCGGGAATGAATGACGTGGCGCCGTCGAATAGATTTTGGCCGTCGTGCAGATACAGGACGGGAAAATGGCGCGCCTGCTGCTCGTCGTAGCCGGGCGGAACGTAAACGATGAGGTCGCGCTGGTTGCGGAGAAACCGCGAACGGAAATTTTCATGTTTGCGAAGTTGTCCGTCGCTCACGGTGCGATGGTCACCAGGAGGTCTTTGGCTTCGACGTGCTGGCCGGGCGCGACGAGGAGTTTTGTGACGCGCCCGGCAATGGGCGCGTAAATGTTGGATTGCATTTTCATGGCTTCGAGAGTCAGAAGTTTTGCACCACGCTCGATCGCGTGATTGAGCTGTACGGCGATGCCGCTGATAACGCCTGCGGTGGGCGCGGCCACTTGGCCGGGATCGGCGGGATCGGCCTTGGGATGAGCGCGCTCGACAACGCGGAGCGCGCGGTCACGGACGTTTACTTCGCGCGGCTGGCCGTTCAATTCAAAGAAAAGGGTGCGCGTGCCGTCGGGATGCGGTTCGCTGGTGGTCAGGAACTTGATGATGAGCGACTTGCCGGATTCGATTTCGACGGTAATCTCTTCGCCGGACTTCAATCCGAAGAAAAACGCGGGTGTGGGCAGAACGCTGACGTCCGAATAGGTTTGGCGGAATTTGTCGAACTTGGTGAACACCTCGGGATAGAGGAGATAGCTCAAGAGATCGTCGCGCTCGATGGGGTGGCCGGTCTTTTTTTCGAGCGATTTTTTCTCTTCGTCGAAATCGACGGCGGCCATGCTCGCGCTGGGCCGGCCGTTCACGGGAGGCTGCCCACGAAGAATGATTTTCTGCAATTTTGGCGGCCAGCCTCCGGGCGGAACTCCGAGGACTCCGGAAAACATCTCGACGACTGAGTTGGGGAGAGATAGGTCGTGTTTTTCGTCGAGTTCCAAAATATCGGCTGGTGTCATCTCCTTGGCCATCAGAAAAAGCGTCATGTCGCCCACAACTTTGCTGGAGGGCGTCACTTTCACGATGTCGCCGAAAAGTTGATTCACTTCGGCGTACATTTTTTCCACTTCGCGCCAGCGATGGCCGAGTCCCATGGCGGTGGCCTGCTCGCGGAGATTGGTGTACTGCCCGCCGGGAATTTCGTGCTGATAAAGGCGCGCCGAGCCGGACTTCGGTCCGGAGTCGAACGGCAAATAATAGGTACGCACGGTTTCCCAGTAGTCGGAACATTCGTTCAGCGTTTCGATGTCGAGCTGCGTGTCGCGCGGCGTATGACGGAGCGATTCCACGATGGCGTTGAGATTAGGCTGGCTGGTGCCGCCGCTCATCGCGGCGACAGCGGCATCGGCAACATCGACGCCCGCATCCGCCGCTTTCAGAATGGAGGCGGCGTTCAGGCCGCTGGTGTCGTGCGTGTGGAAATGAATAGGAATGCCGATTTCCTCGCGCAGGGCTCTGACCAATTCGAACGCGGCGTAAGGTTTGCAAAGGCCGGCCATGTCTTTGATGGCCAGAAAATGCGTTCCTAGCTTTTCGAGCTGCTTGGCCATCGTCACATAATATTTCAATGAGTATTTTGGACGGCCGGTGTCGAGAATGTCGCCGGTATAGCAGATGGCTGCTTCACAGACGCCGCCGGTTTCGAGCGCGGCGTCGATGGAGACGCGCATGTTCTCGATGGAGTTGAGCGAATCGAAAATACGGAAGATGTCGATGCCTTGCGCGAAGGCTTCGCGGACAAACTCGATGATGACGTTGTCGGGATAAGAGGCGTAGCCAACGGCGTTGGCGCCGCGCAGCAGCATTTGGAAGCAGATATTCGGAATCCGCTCGCGAAGTTCGCGCAGGCGCTGCCAGGGATCCTCGTGGAGGAATCGGAGCGAAGTATCAAAGGTGGCGCCGCCCCACATTTCGACGCTGAAGAGATTGGGCAGGCGTTGCGCGACCGCGCCGGCGGTCGCGAGCAAATCATGCGTGCGGACGCGTGTGGCCATCAGCGACTGATGCGCGTCGCGAAACGTCGTGTCGGTGATGAGCAGGCGCTTTTCTTTTCGCGCCCAGGCGGCGAATTTCTTTGGACCCAACTTCTGCAGCATTTGGCGCGTGCCCGGCGCAGGCTTGATGGGTTGGGTTTTGGGGACGACGGCCGCTTCCAGCCCTTCCGGAGTTTGCTTTCCCTTCACTTCCGGATTCCCATTCAAATTCACGTCGCCGATGTAGGAAAGCAGTTTGGTGGCCCGATCGCCGCGGCTGGGAAAGCGGAACAGCTCGGGATAGTCGTCGAGAAAAGACGTGGTGACTTCGCCGCTGCGAAACTTGGGATGATTGACGACGTTCTCGACGAACGGGATGTTGGTCTTTACGCCGCGGATGCGGAATTCGCGAAGTGCGCGGTCCATGCGTTGGCAAGCTTCCGGAAGATTGCTGCCCCACGCGGTGACTTTTACCAGGAGTGAATCGTAGTAAGCCGCGAGCACGGCGCCGGCGTACGCCGTGCCGCCGTCAAGCCGAATGCCAAAACCCGCGGGCGAGCGGTACGTGGAGATTTTTCCGTAGTCGGGCGCGAAGTTTTTCTCGGGATCTTCCGTGGTAACCCGGCACTGGAGCGCCGCGCCGTGCAGGGGAATATTTTCCTGCGCGGGAAGCGCGATGGGTTCTTCGTGAAGCTTGTAGCCTTGCGCGACCAGAATCTGCGAGCGCACGAGGTCGATGCCCGTGACCATTTCCGTAACCGTGTGCTCCACCTGGATACGCGGGTTGACCTCGATGAAATACCATTTCTGCGAATCCACGTCGTAGAGAAACTCAACCGTCCCGGCGTTGCGATAATTCGCTTTGCGCGCCAGTCGCACCGCGGCTTCGCACAACTCGGCGCGAACCCCGGCGGGAAGATTCGCGGCGGGAGCCACCTCGACAACTTTCTGATGGCGGCGCTGTACGGAACAGTCGCGCTCGTAAAGATGCAGCAAGTTGCCGTGTTGATCGCCGAGGATTTGCACTTCCAGGTGGCGAGCGCGCGGCAAATATTTTTCCAGGAAGACCGAGGCGTCGCCAAAAGCGGAACGCGCTTCCCCCTGCGCTTCTTCGAGACTGGCTTCCAGTTGCCCGGGGTCGCGGACGACGCGCATGCCGCGCCCGCCTCCGCCCATCGACGCTTTCACAATAACGGGAAACCCAATCTCCGCTGCAATTCTGTGCGCTTCCGCTGCGGACTTTACAGCATTCTCGGTGCCCGGGAGAACCGGCACACCCGCGCGCGCAGCCAATCGCCGCGCAGCGGTTTTGTCGCCTAGGATTTCCAGCAGATCGGGCGTGGGACCAATGAACGTGATGCCAGCCTTTTCGCAAGCACGCGCGAACGCGGGATTCTCCGAGAGAAAGCCGTAACCGGGATGAATCGCGTCAACATCCTTCTCTTTTGCAAGAGCGACGATTCCCTCAATGTCCAGATACGCCTCGACGGGCCCCTTCCCTGCCCCGACTTGATAAGCCTCATCGGCCTTGAAGCGATGCAGGGCCAGGCGGTCTTCGTTCGAATAGATGGCCACCGTGCGCAGACCAAGCTCGTTGGCCGCGCGAAAGATGCGGATAGCAATCTCGCTGCGATTGGCGGCGAGCAGTTTGCGAATCGGTTTAATCTTCATCATTCCGGTAGCGAAAATAGCGTTCGCGAAATTCTACATTGTTTCATGGACGGAACGCGAGGCGGTGCCGGAATTTTTGATTTGCAGGAGAAATAGATTGAATAGGCTCGAACGAAGGCGGGCCAGACCGAGCCGGGGCAACAGCAAATGGGCTAATGCGATCCTGTTTGCGCTTCCACCTGGGTGGCTGCCGGTGCGGTCTTCAATAGTTCGACATTAGCCTGCACCTTGGCCCAGATTTTCGGCTTGGCTTTCGTCACGTACTGCGTTTGAGGATCGGAGAAAAACTGCAGCAATTCCGCTCGCATTTCCGGCGACGCTCCGGCAAATTGTTTTTCCGCCAGGCGATCGAGAAGCTCAGCGTGCGCGTCATCATTCATGCGATATTTTCCGGGCCCGGTCGGTTCGCCGGTATCGAAATTATCGTTTGGTAGTTCAAGATGGCCTTCCCCGGTCTCCGCCAGCAGTTTACGGTAACGATCCATCGTCGCGTTAAAGCTGGCTTCAAACATTTTTTCCGTTTCCGGCGTCGGCGTGCGGAATTGCAGGACCCGGAGCGGTCCAATCTTTGGGAGTAATTTATACAGGAACGCCAGAAATTTCTCGTTAAAAGTAGGCTTCTGATATTCCCCGCCCCACTGCTTCTCGTAACTGGCCCGCGACATATTGTAGAGAAACTTCTTCTTTGTTGTTCCGGGCGCGTCTTTCTGGATTTCGTTTTTCTTCAGGCTCCAGGCGATTCGCGTGGCTTTGGGAAGCAGGGTGCTAACGTCGTGCCGGTACGAATTGAGCACCAGGTTCTCATCGGCGAGAACAGACTTCAATTCCAGTCCATAAGTCTCCTGAAAAGCCTGTTCCAGCAAGGCACCGGCAACCTGGAAGCCGATGAAATCGTGATAGCTATCGGGCGCGTACCGCTGTTGCGCCACTTCTAGCACATCAAAACCAAATTCAGTTTTGACGTGCGCCAGCGGATCATCCTCATACGTCGCACTGTTCCCAAATTTTTTCTTCAGTTTCGGATAAAGGATCGGCACTGCGGGATTTGTGCCGATGCGGTGGCCATCCATGTCTGCTGCATAGTGCGCCAGCGCGCCCAGCGCGAACGCATAGTCATTCAAATCTTTTGAATCGCGAATCATGGCCACAATAAAATCGCCGCTCCGAACGTAGTGCGCCAGATCGCTGAAGAACAGGCTTCCGTGCGGGTAGTAGCCCATGTCCTGGATAATGGCGCCGCCATAGGCATAGCCATGCGCCTGCCGCAACTCGTCTGCCGTGGCATTTGGAAAGCGTTTGAGCAAAACCGGTTTGATCCCGGTGTCCCACGCCGAATCGATGATGGCTTCATGGGAGAGCACCGCGTAGGCAGAAGAGGACGTTGGCAATGCAAGCGCAAGTAGCAGCGCACATGCCGTCGCCAGTCCCCTTTTCAAAATTGTTTGCATGGTTGGCCGCACTGACGCTTCAAACCTCGCTGGAGCAGGTAAGCATTAGCAGCGGAAATTCTACCAGAAGGCAAAAGAGACACGCCGTACTGTATTGCACATATTTGGCACGGGAAACCACTGTACGGATGCCGTGCGCTAGTACTTGCGAAGTACCCCGATAACTCGGCCCTGGATTCTAACGTCGTTCGCGGCAACGATAATCGGGTCCATTTCTGAATTAGCAGGTTGTAACCGAATCTTCCCGGGTGTGTCGCGGTAAAAGCGCTTCAGTGTCGCGTCGTCGCCGCCAACCAGTGCGACCACGATGTCGCCGCCGTTCGCCACCTGCGTCTGCTCGCACACCACGTAGTCGCCGTCCATGATGTGATCTTCAATCATCGAGCTGCCCTTGACTTGCAACACGAAGGAATTTCCCCCGCGCGCGAAATCGCCCAGCGAAAGTGTTTCGCGCTCTTCCACGGCTTCCAGCGGCCGGCCCGCGGCAATGCGGCCGACGAGCGGAAGCTCCTGGATCTTGCGTTCGATCACCTGCTCTTTCACCGATTTCGGCAATTGCAAAATCTCGATCGAGCGGCTCTGGTTGTAGCCACGGCGGATGAAGCCTTTTTTCTCGAGCGTAGTGATGTGCTTGTGCACGGTCGCAAGCGACGTGAGCTTCAAGCCCTTGCCGATCTCCTCGAAGCTCGGCGCATATCCATGCTTGGTCTCGAAAGCCACGAGATAATCGAGGACTTCTTTTTGCCGTTTTGTCAGCGCCATCGTCTTTCCTCCGCCCGCCAATCTTTTCCACAGCCACTTTAGGCGAAAAGAAAGCGAACGTCAAGAATTTGTTTCGCTTCTTCGTGTTTGATTCGCCAACTTCGGCACTTCGCCGCCGCTCCCCTGCCATTCTGCATTCCTGCCCCCAATCGGCTCTATTCAAAAATTTTCTTCGATCTCCGTGCGTATTTTCTTCCTTCGCATGCAACCTGCTCAATTTGCTGCGCGTCTTTCTCTATAAGACACATTGGCGCGCGGCGGACTCTCTCCCCGCCGCGCGCGGGCCGGTATGGTATTCTTCTAACGTCGGCTCTTCGCGGTTCGTCTCAGAATCCATCCTGCTCACCGCGCCGCTTCGCCATTTAGCGTGAGCCGCACTCTTTCGGGGGAATTCCGCAAAGGGAGTCAACCTGGGGCAGGGGTTCAGGAAGCTATGTCTACGATTACGGAAATACCGCTGCCGAAGTTCAAGCGCGAAGTTGTCGATCAGGCCGTCATTCGTTTCGCCGGAGACTCCGGCGACGGCATGCAGATCACCGGCAGCCAGTTCACCAACACCGTCGCGCTCTACGGCAACGACATCGCCACGTTCCCGGACTATCCCGCCGAGATCCGCGCGCCTGCGGGCACTCTCCCCGGCGTAAGCGGTTTCCAGCTTCATTTTTCTTCCAATGATATCTATACACCCGGCGACGCCACGGATGTTCTCATCGCCATGAACCCGGCCGCCTTAAAGATGAATGTCGGGGATCTGAAGGCCAACGGGATCCTCATCGTCAACAGCGACAGCTTTACCGACAACGATCTCCGCAAAGCGCAGATGACTTCGAATCCCCTCGAAGATCATTCGCTCGATAAGTTCCGCCTCTTTTCCGTGGAGCTCGAGCGGCTGACCCGCCGCGCCCTGGAACATCTTGGCCTCGACGCCAAGTCCATGGACCGCTGCAAGAATTTCTTCGCCCTGGGCATGTGCTACTGGCTGTACAACCGCTCCATGGATTCCACCGTCCGCTGGATCGAAGACAAGTTCAAGAATAAGCCACTGCTTTCCGAAGCGAACAAGCTGGCCATGAAGGCCGGCTATTCCTATTGCGAAGCGACCGAAGCCTTCCAGATCAGCTACGAGATTCCCCCCGCGCATCTCACTCCGGGCTTCTATCGCAACATGAGCGGAAACCAGGCGCTCGCACTCGGCTTCGTCACCGCTTCCCAGAAGTCGGGGCTAACCTTATTTCAAGGCAGCTATCCCATTACCCCGGCGTCGGACATTCTTCACGAACTTTCCCAGTACAAGGACTTTGGCGTAATCACATTCCAGGCCGAAGACGAAATCGCGGCGATCACATCGGCCATCGGCGCGGCCTACGCTGGCGCGCTGGCCATCACCTCAACTTCCGGCCCGGGCATGGCGTTGAAAACCGAAGCTCTCGGCTTGGCCGTGGCCGTCGAACTCCCGCTGATCGTCTGCGACATCCAGCGCGGCGGACCCTCCACCGGTTTACCCACCAAGACCGAGCAGGCCGATTTGCTCCAAGCCCTCTTCGGCAGAAATTCAGAAGCCCCGATTCCGGTGATCGCCGCCGCTACGCCTGGCGATTGCTTCTGGGTCGCTCTCGAGGCTTGCCGCATCGCCACCAAATACATGGTCCCGGTGATTATTCTCTCGGACGGCTATCTCGCGAACGGCGCCGAGCCCTGGCGTATTCCCGACGAAAAGGACATCCCGGATTTCACCGTGCACTTCGCCAAGGATGCGGAAGGCTTCATGCCCTACAAGCGCGACCCGCAAACGCTGGCCCGTCCCTGGGCCATTCCGGGAACTCCCGGCCTCGAGCACCGCATCGGCGGCCTGGAGAAAAAGGACGGCAGCGGCAACATCAACTACGAACCGCTCAACCACGAAAACATGGTGCGCATTCGCGCGGCGAAAGTTGCCGCCATCGCGCAAGACATCCCGAATGTTCTGCCCGCCGGCGACACCGAAGGCGACTTGCTGATTCTCGCCTGGGGCTCCACGCATGGCGCAATCACCGCGGCCGTCAAATCCCAACGCGAGAAAGGCCAGAAAATCGGCCACATGCATCTGCGCCACTTGAATCCACTGCCCTCAAATCTCGGTGACGTCATCAAGCGCTTTAAAAAAGTTTTGGTCCCCGAATTGAACATGGGCCAGCTCCTCTGGGTTCTGCGCGCCAAGTATCTCGTCGACGCCGTGGGCCTCAACAAAATTCAAGGTCGCCCCTTCAAGCAAGCCGAGCTGGAACAAAAAATCGAAGAGATGCTGGGCGTCAAGGAGACTTTGCAATGAGCACGGCCACGCTACCGCCCATCACGCCACTCACCAAAAAAGATTTTCAGACCGACCAGGAGGTCCGCTGGTGCCCCGGCTGCGGCGACTACGCCATCCTATCCGCCGTCCAGTCCGTGTTCCCCGAACTCGGCATCAAGCGCGAAAATTTCGTCGTCGTCAGCGGCATCGGCTGCTCCAGCCGCTTCCCCTATTACATGAACACCTTCGGCTTCCACACGATTCATGGCCGCGCACCCGCCGTTGCCACCGGCATCAAGGCCCTCCGTCCCGACCTGGAAGTTTGGGTAGCCACCGGCGATGGCGACGCGCTCTCTATCGGCGGCAATCACACCATTCACATGCTCCGCCGCAACGTGGGCCTGAAAGTTCTTCTCTTCAACAACAAAATCTACGGCCTCACCAAGGGCCAGTATTCGCCCACTTCCGAATTCAACAAGAAAACCAAGTCCACTCCCTTTGGCTCCGTCGACCGGCCCTTCAATCCGCTCTCCCTGGCCATCGGCGCCGAAGCCACCTTTGTCGCCCGTTCCGTCGACGTCTTCCAGGGTCATTTGAAAGAAACCCTCAAGCACGCCGCCGCGCACAAAGGCTCCGCTTTCGTCGAGATTCTCCAGAATTGCAACATCTTCAACGACGGCGCGTGGTTTTCCCTCACCGAGCGCGACGCCCGCAGCGAGCAGGTAATCCAGTTGGAGCACGCCAAGCCCCTCATCTTCGGCAAAAACCGCGACAAGGGCATCCGCATGAATGGCCTACAGCTCGAAGTCGTTCATCTTGGCAATGGCATCTCCGAGAGCGACCTCTTGGTCCATGACGCGCATCATCCCGAGCCCGCCTATGCCTTCATGCTCTCCCAAATGGAGAAGCGCCCCGGTTTCCCCACTCCCATCGGCGTCCTGCGCGCCTGGGACAACCTGCCCCGCTACGAAGACGTGATGAACCAGCAGATCAAGGACGTTATCGCCAAGCGTGGCCCCGGCGATCTCTCTAAACTCTTACGCGCCGGCGACACCTGGGAAGTGAAATAGCCTCGGCTCTCCTGGCGTACCATAAGAGCGGCTGTTACGTCACGGCCGCCGGAGCGGCGAATCTTTTCGCAGCTCCGTGCATCAAATGAAAATCTCTTGTTTCGAGCGCCAGGCCTTGGACGATCAAACCCATCTCGCTTCTTATGCCCTCCTGGGCGACGCGGACCCCGTTCCGCAGAGCCTTCTCGTCTCCTATCCCGAACAAGCCAAGACACTGACTCTTCTCTATGAAGTCAGCCGCGAACTGACTTCCATCCTCGACCGCGAGGAACTGCTTCGCCGTATCGCCGAACGCATCAAGCGCCTCGTCAACTATGACGTTTTCAGCGTCATGCTCTGGAACGAAGAGACCCAGCTCCTTGAAAGCGCCTTTGCCATGCGCTATGAAGACACCATCCCCGCACGCATGCGCATGCCGCTCCACCAAGGCATTACCGGCGCGGCCGCCGGCCAGCGCCGCACCCTCCGCGTCAACGACGTGCGTGACGATGCGCGTTACATCGTCGCTGACCTCGACGTGGAAGTGCGCTCCGAACTGGTCATTCCACTGCTCCTCCAGGACCGGCTCATCGGTGTCCTCGACCTCGAAAGCACCGAGCCCCATTCCTTCACCGCCGAGCATGAACGCATGCTCTCGACACTCGCCCCCTATATCGCCATTGCCTTGGAAAACGCGGGCCTCTATGAAGAAGCCCGGGTGAACGAACGGCGCTTGCAGAGCGACTTGGCCACGGCCCGTGAAATTCAGTTGCAGCTCTTGCCTCGTGGCGCACGTGAAGTCGCCGGACTCGACATTGCCGCTGCCTATCTCCCGGCGCGCGAGCTCGGCGGCGATTTTTACGATTTTCTCCCTTACGGCGGCGGACAACTGGGCTTCGTCCTGGGTGATGTCTCGGGAAAAGGCACTGCTGCGGCGCTCTACGGCTCGCTGGCGATCGGCACCCTTCGCGAACTGGTCGTCGAACACGCCAGCCAGCCGGCGGCTATGCTTGCGCTTTTGAACCAGCGCTTGCACAGTGCGCGGCTAGACTCGCGTTTCATCGCCATGCTTTTCGCCATTTACGACGCGCCTACGCGGCGCCTGAAACTTGCCAATGCCGGCGAACCCCATCCATTGCTCGTTCGCGCGGGGGCCGTACAAAAAATCCGCATCGAAGGCGTTCCCTTGGGCCTCTTCGCCGACTCGCAATACGATGAAACCACTATCGACCTGCTTCCCGGCGACGTCGTCATCTTTGCTTCCGACGGTATTCTGGAATCCGCGAACGATCACAAGGAAGAGTTCGGGCACGCGCGCTTGAGCGCGGTCCTTTCAGAACTCACCGACTCGGACACCGCCTGTAACGTCACCAGCAAAATCCTTAACGCTACCAACGCCCACTCCGGTCCGGGTCACTCTCCACATGACGACCGCACGCTCCTCGTCCTGCGCGTCACCGACGAGCTGGTCTCCAACGACTATTCCAAACTCCCAATCATTTATTGATTTCTTGCAGGATTTCTTGTTGTCGGGATGCGCGGCATCCTTTGTAGGGGGCTGCCTGCCCCGATCTGGTCGGGGCCCCGCCCGCGTTTGCCAAGGCTCGATATCATGCAACTAGCGCGTAGCCGCCGCATTCGCCTGCAACATCTCCGGGTTCTTCAAAAGCGGCAGCCACTTCTCTCGCAACGCGGCAAACTCCGGCCAATTCTTCTTCCCCACCGGATCAGACGGCGGCAATCCCAGCTTTTCGAAATTCTTGTACTCCCCTTTTTGCAAAATCCGAAAATCCAGATGCGGCCCCGTCGAAAGCCCGGTGCTGCCCACCAGCCCGATCGTCTTCCCGATCTCCACCCGATCCCCCGCCCGCACGTACATCCGCGACAAATGCAGATACATCGTCTCGTAGCCGTTCGCGTGCCCTATGTGCACCATATTTCCCTCGCCGCCCTTGCGCCCCGCGAATAGCACGTGCCCGCTGCCGATCGCTTGCACCGGCGTCCCGATCGGCGCTCCGTAGTCCGTCCCCATGTGCGGGCGGTAGGTCTTCAAAATCGGATGAAATCGCGCTTTGCTGAAATGCGATGTCACCGGGGCGGCAAATTTCAGCGGCGAACGCAGAAACGCTTTCTGCAAAGACTTGCCGTCAGCCCCGTAGTAGCCCGGCTGTCCCGCCGGATCGTGATAGAGCAACGCCTGATACTTCTTTCCGCCGTTGTCGTATTCCGCCGCCAGAATCTTGCCGTATCCCGCCGTTTGTCCGTTCGCGTATTTTCTTTTCTCCACTACCACGCAAAACGTATCGCCTTTCCGCGGATCGGTGTAGAAATCGAGGTCGTAACCAAAAATCTGCGCCAGCCGCATCGCCAGTTCCGGCGATTCTCCCGTCTGCTCTATCGCGTTGAAGAGCGAGTCATCCACGCGCCCCGTAAAAGCGGCGATTTCGGTTTTCGACGGAATGTCCCGCACTTGCGCCGAAAATCCGCTGTCGAGCGGCACAATCTTTAGCATGCGGTCTGGATCGATCTTGTAATCGATTTCCCGCAGCGTCCCTTCCACCGACCGGTTCACCGTTATCGTATTTCCTGCTCGCACCTGGCGAAGATTGAACGCCTGCTGCGCGGCCGCCGAAGCGTTGGCCGCGTCCTCGGCGCTCAACCCAAACTTTTGCAGTGCCGCCGTGAAATTCTCTCCCGCTGGCACTCGTTTTTCCGTTGGCAGAACGATCTGCTTGCGGATGCGCTCGGTTTCCTCCAGCGCTAGTTTTATTTGGCGGTCGTACTCCGCCGCGGTTTTCAGCCGCTGGTGGAAAGTGTAGCCCAGCACAGCCGCCCCAACCGCAAACACCGCGAGCAACATCATCAGAAAACGTCGATTCACATTCCCCCCAAAGCCACTCGCTGCATTACTACGGAAGTCGCGCTTCTCGAACCCACTTATTGCGTTGCCACCCGAGTCGCGCCGCAGGCGGCAACCCCACAAATCGCTTTCGCGGCGGCCCTTTGCAGCTTAACTCACACACACTCTGGTCTCAACCGCACTGGTGGTCAAACATTTTGCGTTCGGTTGTGTCTTGGTTCGAAATGTTCCAGCCCCACGCAGCTTCCCCGCAATTCGCGCAACCTGGAATCCGCCAACTGCCCCGAGCACCCCAACCTCCGGCATCTCAGCCGACTTCCTGCCCTTTCCGATCTGCCCAAAACGGCCGCCATCTCTTCCTTTGCTTTTACCTCTTCTCGCTTTAGCCTCTTCTCTCTCTGACCTTTTCTCTTTCTAACCTCTTCTCCGGACACCTCCATGTGCTAGTGATATGTAACCTTTTCTCCCTTGACAAAAGCTAACCATTCGGCCATGATACGTAATAGGAAAGATCGCGTGTTTCCATGTGGCGCCCACACAGTTTCGGGGCGCTTTTGCTTTTCCGGCGCGGAAGAAACTCGTTACGTAACCCATTTAGAAGCAACACTTACACGGTCGCCCACAAGTGTTGCATCTAAAGGACTTATGAAAACACTAACTTCTTTAGATGCAACACTTACAAGAAACCGGGGGGTAGGGTCGAACACGTCCGTATCCCGTTCCACCGCTAACCGGCTGGCGCAACATTCTGTTTCCTCGGCAATCAGCTGACGCGCTTTCTCTCACGCCACGGAGAACCTGACCGGCGGGGGCGGGGGCGTACCCCCGTCCTTGGCAGGGAATACGAATCTCGAATGGATTCTCTGCCCCTCTTCCCTCCGCCGCGACGCGTATCGCTTGCATTCTCGGCCCGGTCCCGGGAAGCAATGCCGCTCTTCATGGAGCAATACTTGGACACGAAGTTGGACGCAAAGTCCGGCTTCACCAATTCCGGTTCCGGCGGCATCGACTCGGCCGCGTTGCGACGTGCCAGAGCCGAGCATAGAATGACTTGCAGCGTCAACTCACCGCGAGCAACTGCGCGCGGAAGAGTGCGCCCTTTCCGATGATGAAGTGCATGCTCGCATCGCCGTTCGATTCAACGCCGACGAGTTTTCAGCGTCGCCCTTTGCTGCTGATCGCAATCTCCTTGCTCGCCGGCTTCTCCAGCCCGAAACTTTCCGCGCAAAGCGCTTCCCCGCCTTCGCCGTCCGGCGGCATCACAATTCAGGGCACGGTCCGAAACGCCGCCGGAGAACCTTTGGCTGGCGTGTATCTGCGGCTCGAGGAAAAAGATCGCGAAAAGCCGCTGGAAACGAAAACCGATGCGGAGGGCACGTTTGTTTTTTCGCCAACGCGCGGAGGAACTTACACGGTACACGCAGAAAAATCGGGATGGCGCGATGCGGTCGCGGGTGCTTTTGCCTTATCGCTGGGAGAGAAGAAAGAAATAGATATTGTCCTCCAAACTCAATCCGCGGGCCCTTCTTCACCATCGAGCGGCGCAAACACTTCGCGCTCGGCTACGGAAACTATGGAGTTCAAGGACGAACCGAATTTCACCGTGGCCGGCGTTACGGACTACAGCAATCTGGGCTTGCATGGATCGGACGCGACGGCCAGGACGAGCGACACCCTCGCTACCGCGACAGTAGCACTGAACTCCGACACGACGAGCGACGGACCGAATGCTACGTCGCCCACAAGCAAAGTAAACCTGGAGCGGGCACGCGAGCAGCTTCGGAAAGATCTGGCGACAAAAGACCGCGCCGAAGGCCACCGAATGCTGGGCAATATCGATGAGCGGCTCGGTGACCCTGTGGAGGCGGTGCACGAATTCGAGAAGGCGTCGCGGATGGACCCCAGCGAGTTGAACTATTTTGCGTGGGGCGCGGATTTGCTGCTCCACCGCGCGGGCAAGCCCGCAGCGGAAGTTTTTGCCAAGGGAGCAGCCGCGCATCCGGATTCTTCGAGGATGCTGGCGGGGCTAGGAGCGGCTCTTTATTCCATTGGATCGGACGAAGAAGCAGCGCTGCGGCTTTGCGAAGCTTCCGATTTGAAACCGGCGGACCCCGCGCCGTACATTTTTCTCGGCCAGATGGAAAAATCCACGTCCGCGCCGCTTCCCTGCGCCGGGCAAAAGCTGGAGCGCTTTGCGAAGGAACAGCCAGGCAATGCACTCGCGAACTACTACTACGCGATAAGCCTGCGGAAACGCGAGCGGAGTGGAGAAAATTCGACGGACTCGCATAAAGCGGAACCTCTCCTGGAAAAAGCGGTGAGCATCGACGCGCAATTCGCCGAAGCCTGGCTGGAACTCGGAAATCTATATTTCGCGCGGGCGGCTTTCGATCGGGCGATCGCCGCTTACCAGAAAGCGGTGGAAGCCGACCCAAATATGAGTCAGGCGCACTACCGGCTGTCCCTCGCGTTTAAGCGAATTGGCGAGGAATCCAAAGCTCAGCAAGAATTTCAGGTTTATAAGCAGAGCCAGAAAACCGAAGCTGCGGCCGCCGAACGCCAGCGCAAAGAGATGCGTCAATTCCTGATTATTCTTAAAGACGAACCCACTGGCACCCCGCGGCACTGAACTCTTCCCGCGGATTATTTACTCTGTGGTTTGACGGCTGCCGTGATGCCACTGCCTTCTCGAATCGTAAGAATCTGGTTGGCTTTCACCTGCGCGAATTTTTCAACTCTCTGCGTCGTCGGCCACTTCACCTCGATCAGATCGATCGTTTGCGCTCTTCCCAAACCAAAATGTAAACGCAAATCGGACTGCGACATCACGCTCGATCCGCTGTGCACCTCATCCATCTGCGTGTGTTTCCCGGTGACCACACGCACGCGCGCTCCGATCGCCGTGCGATTGCATTTCGTTCCAATCAGCTTGATCGTGATCCAGTTCTGCGCGTTGCCCCCGTCGTTGCGCAGGAGCGAAGGCAGATCGTTCATGTTCAAAATGAGCGCGTCGATGTCGCCATCATTGTCGTAATCGCCGAACGCCGCGCCGCGGCTGGAAAATCGCTCGCTGATGCCCGGCCCCATTTCCGCCGACACGTCTTTGAATCGTCCGTTGCCCAGATTTTTATAGACCAGTCGCGGGTTCTTGAACGTTTGTCCCGTATCGTGGCCTTCGATCTCCGGATACACGTGTCCATTGATCTGCATGATGTCCGGCCAGCCGTCGTTATCGTAATCGACGAATCCGCAACCCCAGGCGACGTATTGATTGTTGATGCCGAGACCGGAAGAAAAAGAAACGTCGCTGAACGTGCCGTCGGCATTGTTGTGATAGAGATTGCAAGTGTCGTCCGCAAAGTTGGTCTTGAAAATGTCGAACCAGCCGTCGCAATCGTAATCCGCCACCGCGACTCCCATGCCTGCCTGTTCGTGGCCATTTTCGCTGAAGGCGCAGCCCGCCATCACGGCGACGTCGGTGAATGTGCCGTCGTGATTGTTGTGGAACAAAATGCTCGGCTCGGAATCGACGGCCACATAAATATCCGGCCAGCCATCGTTGTCGAAATCATAGGAAACCGCGGTGATCGAATACCGCGGCCCGGGCTTCAGAATGCCCGCTTTTTCCGAAACATCGGTGAAAGTGCCGTCGCCGTTGTTGCGATAGAGAACGTTGGTGTCGCCCATTAGTCCGCGCGGCCCGCACATCACCGGCAGCCCTTTCCATTGGCAAAGCGGATCGTCCGGCGACGGCGCTTTCTTGGGGTCGAGCTGAATGTAATTGCAAACGAAGAGATCGAGATGGCCGTCGCGGTCGTAGTCCAGCCAGGTGCAGCCCGCGCCCCAGCGGTATTTCTCATCGTAGACGCCGGCCTTGCGCGTGACATCGGTGAAAGTTCCGTCGCCGTTGTTATGAAATAAAACGTTGTGTCCCCAGAAACAGCAAAACAGATCGTCCCAGCCGTCGTTGTCGTAGTCGCCGACGCACACGCCGGTCTGCCAGCCGGTGAGGCCGAGTCCGGATTTTTCGGTCACATCCGTAAACGTCCCGTCGCGATTGTTTTTGTAGAGATGCGAAGTGGGCGCTTTTCCCGGCGGCCAGTTCGCGTCCAGTCGCGTTCCATTCGTCAAATAAATGTCCAGCCACCCGTCCTGGTCGTAGTCGAAAAAAGCCAGTCCGCTTCCTTTCGCTTCGATGATGTAACGCTTGTGATCGACCGCGCCCCAAACATTCGGAGCGTTCAGCCCTGCTTCGCGAGCCACGTCAACAAAAGTAACGGGCGAACTACCCGCTGGCTTTGCGTCGATCGGATTCGGTAGAGTGGCGGCTTCGAGAACGGCGCCGCGCCGCCATTTCCAAAGCGGAGTGGCCAGCGCATCCAAAAGTGAGCCGCCGAGAAGAACGAGAGAGGAACCAAGGAAGCGCCGCCGCAGAGGATTCATGGTTGAAGGAAATCCAAAAATATTCTGGCACCGCTTGAAAAACGGCGCGCGTTTATTTTCTCATCCGCAAACAGCACAAACATTTCTGTCATCGGCTCGGTACCTTGGGAAAATTCCGCGGAATGATTCCCAGGCCTTCCTTCACCGCGATAATTTTGTCGACCGGCACATTCACCAGCCGGTCGACTTGTCCGCTCGGCCAGGTAATCTCCAGCGATTCAATCTTCGTGCGCTTCCCCAAACCGAAAAAAATCCGCGGATCGCTTGCCGACATATAACTCATGCCGCCTTTCGATTGCTCCACGTGCGTGACTCCCTCGGAAGTCATTTTCAACGATGAGCCGACGCCATCGCGATTGGAACGCGTTCCAATCAGCAGAATCTCCAGCCAATGATTGGCGTTGCCACCATCATTGCGCAAGAGCTCCGGATAGTCGCCGCGATTGTTGGTGACGATGTCGAGATCGCCGTCATTGTCAAAATCCGCGGTCGCAATGCCGCGTCCGGCGATGGGGCGCATAAAATCCGGACCGAGCGACTCGGACACTTTTTCAAATTTGCCTTTTCCCAAATTGCGGAACATCAGCAGCGGCTCTTTGTAAGTCACTTCGCTGTGGTAAAGCTGCACGTTGTCCACCATCGCGCCGTTCAATTGAACGATGTCCGGCCAGCCGTCGTTGTCGTAATCGAGAAATTTCATGGCCACGCCGCTGGACAAAATCGCTTTGTTGCCGATCCCGGAGCGATAGGTGTAGTCGTCGAAAGTTCCATTCTGATTGTTGTGGTAGAGACGATTCAATTCAAAATCCAAGTGCGTGATATAAATGTCCTGCCAGCCGTCGCCATCCACGTCTGCCGCATCGATTCCCATCCCCGCCTCATAGCGGCCGTCTTCGCTGGCCGCCAACCCGGAAATAAAAGAAACGTCCTGAAACGTTCCATCGTGTTTGTTGATAAATAAAAAATTCGGCCAGGTGTCGTTGGCGATGGCGATATCCGGCCATCCGTCGTTGTTAAAATCCGCCAGCACAACTCCCATGCCTTTTGATTCCGGTTTGCCGACACCGGATGCATCGCTCACATCGGTGAACGTGCCATCGTGATTGTTGTGATAGAGCTTGGTTTTCTGCCCCTTGTAATTTCCCGGCGCGCAATACGAGCGGTAACCCGGCCGGTGCTCGCCGCACCAGATATTATTTTTAGGGTTCCACTCGATGTAATTGGTTACGACCAAATCGAGCCAGCCATCCTTGTCGTAGTCAAACCATCCGGCGCTGGTGGACCAGTTGCCTTCATCGGCGACGCCGGCTTTCGCGGTTACATCTGTGAACGTGCCATCGCCATTGTTGTGATAGAGAATGGCGTGGCCGTAGCCGGTGACGTACAGATCGGGATAGCCGTCGTTGTCGTAATCGCCGACGGCGACGCCCTGGCCGTAGTGCCCTTCTCCGCCGACGCCGGCTTTTTCCGTGACGTCGGTAAATGTTCCGTCGCCATTATTATGATAAAGCGCGGAACGCAGCGGATGCTGCGGTTTGTAAATATCGGTGGCCGCGGATTGCACGAAGTAAAGATCCATCAAGCCATCCTGGTCGTAATCGATCCAACCGACGCCGGTGCCCATCGTTTCCAAATAATATTTTTCTTCGGTCTCCGTGGCGTCCTGGACAAAAGTGATGCCTGCCGATTTTCGAATGTCGGTGAAACGAACGGGAATGGGAGAATCTTGGGATTTGGGAGCGTGCTGCACTTGAGTAACACCGTGAAGGCCAAAGCCGATCGGCGCGATGAGGGCAAGGATGGCAATGCAGTTCGCTGCAAGTCCGGGCCCGGCGCTCTTCTTTCTGAACTTTCCCATTCGCGGATGGCCTCGAGGGCGCTGGTCTGATAAGAGATGACAATGCCGCTCGCGGCATCTACAAAGATTTGATTCCTGCTGGCAGTCTAGCGCCCGCAATTAAAGCGTTCAACGGTAAGTTGGCTTTGGTGATTTACAGCGTGCGATCGGCAACCGAAAACGCGAGTTGCAGCAACTGCTGTCTGGCCACCATGGGCATCGGTTCTTGCAAAGTGGAGGGGCGCTCTGGCGCGGCGTTCAAAACTTGTTCAATGCGATTGATATCCAGGCCGCCGGCGTTGCTGCCCTTAAAGCGATTCAACACTTCGCGGGCTTTGGCCACTTCTCCCGTTTCGTAATAGAAAACGCCGAGCGTGGAATAACTCCCGGACCATTCCGGCAGCAAGTCCACGGCGCGTTCAAAACTTTCGGCGGCTTGCGGAGTTTTCCCTTGTAAAACTGAAACGAGCCCGAGTCCCCACAAAATTTTCCCGGAGCTCGGAGTGCGGGCCAATCCTTTGCGCAAAGTCTGGTCCGCGGCGCTGATATCGTTTTGACGCAATTGAACGAGACTCAGCGAGAGGTAATACTGATCGTTGTCCGGATTCTTCGCGATGGCATCGCGAAAAATCTGCGAGGCGCGGGCGGCATCGCCGAGATGCGCGTAAATGTCGCCAAGCAAAGCCAGAAAAGAGCCGTCCTGCTGTCCCGCTTGCGAAACTTGCCGAGCAGCTTCCAGCGCCTGGGGATACACGCCTTTGCGGAAAAAGGCATCGGCCAAATCGAATTTCACATCGTCCGATCCGGGATTGGCTTGCAGGGCGGCTTGGAAATGCTGGATGGCGTCGTCATACAAACGATAACGCGCGAGCAAAACGCCTTCACCGGTTTGCGTGCGGAAATCACCCGCGCTCATCTGGTCGAGCTGGGCGATGGTCTTTCGAGCATCCTCGGTGTTTCCCAGCTTCAAGTAAGTCTCAGCGAGAAGATACAGGTTTTGCGGCTGGTCGGGATGCTTGCCGATCTCCTCGGTCAACTGGGTCAAGTCCAGTTTGGCGCGCTCGTGAGCCGAAAGGTTTGAGCGATTATCCAGATAATCGAAGAGATGCTGGTAGGGATATGCACCGGTCGTGGAATCCTTGGAGAGAGTCTGGAAAACTTTCAAGTCTCTGTCGGCGGCTTCCGTTTGATGCAAGCTGCGCTCGACCATCGCCAGCTTGTAGTATCCGGAGGAAGGCTCGCGGCTGACCTTTACGTATTTTCGGAGGAGCTCCCCGGCTTCGGCGAATTTTTTGCTTTCGGCGCGCAAGTTGGCGAGCTCCAGTAAAGCTTCGGGATATTCCGGGTTGGCGCGGAGGACTTGGAGAAACAATAGTTCCGCGCGCGCGTGATTTCCCTGCCGCTCCTCGATGTACCCAACGTTGAAGAGGCAAGAGATATTATGAGGATCTTTCTTCAGCCCGGTTTCAAAATACCTTCTGGCTTCATCGAATCGGCCGAGATGCCGGTAAGCCAGGCCCATGAACGCATAGGAGCCGGCGACCGGTTCCAGATCGATGAGCTTCTGAAACTCTTCAATGGCTTTCTCCGCTTTTCCGGACATGAAATAACTTTCGCCCAGCGCGGCGTGGAGATCGGCGCGCTGCGGAGCGATTTTTATCCCCGATTCGAGGAGCGGAATGGCATCCTCAAAATAGTTTTGCGTCATGCTGACGCGGGCCAGTTGGAAGATGATGTCGGTATTTTCCGGAGAAAGTTTGTGCGCGCGCACAAGCAAATCGAGGGCGTCGGTGGACTTCGATTGCGCTTGCTCCACTTGCGCGAGGACGTAGAGTGCTTCGGCGGAACCGGGCTGGAGTTTGAGCGCGCGGTTCAAAGCAGCTTCGGCATTGGAAAAATCAGCGGTTCGAAGGTAGGCCTGTCCGAGGTTAAAGAGAGTTTCGAAGGTTTCCGGCTGGAGAGCATTGGCTTTTTCGAGCTCCAGTTGGGCCGCGCGAAATTGCTTTTCGGAGGCGAGCAACACTCCGAGCGTGAAATGCAAATGGACGTCGTCAGCGTTTTGCGCGGAGAGTTCGGCGGCGGTTTTTAATCCTTCGGCGGTCCGGCCAGCTTCCAAATAGGCGCGCGTCAGATTGAATCGCGATAGGACGTTCGCGGGGTGCACGCGCTGAAAATGGACGATGGCTTCGGCGGGCGCGCGATTGGCCATGAAGAGCAATCCCAGGTTGTAGTTGGCGTCGGAGTTCGCGGGATCGACCCGCAAGACACCGCGGAAAGACTTTTCAGCGAGGTCCATTTTCTGTTGGGCGAGATACAGATTTCCAAGATTGATGGCAGTCGGGCTGGACTTAGGATCGATTTTCAAGGCGTGCTGGAAGGCGTCGAGAGCGTTCGCATAATCTTTCTGGCCGGTGTAGAGAATTCCAAGCAGATTGTATGCTTCAACATTCGCGGGATCGCGGTCGAGTTCTTCTTGGACTTTCTTTTTTGCTTCCTCAATTTGACCTTGATTGAGTAGAGCTGCGGCTTCCTGGAGTTGCGGCGAGAGTTTCGGGGATTGTATAGCGGCCGCGCGATGGGGAGTGGATTGCTGTGCCGCGTGCGAGAGAGGAGAAAAACAAATGGCCGGCATCCAGAGAATTGCTACCAGTTTCAGCCAGTTTCCCGTGTTTTTCGAAGAGCAGCGCATTCCGGCAAGAAATCTCCATAACGAAACAATAGAGTGTTCGTTCCCGCGGCTCGCAATTTTCAATTTTCCGCGCACCGAGTGCCTCGCGCTTGCATGCTAGCACCGAGAAGGAACTGCTCCAAACTCCGCGGTGAAACGCGTGCCCGAGTGCCTGGATAGAATCGGGTGGAAGCTATTCCGCTGGAGCGGGGCCCGAGGACTCACGAAGAATCAGTTCCGCCGGAATGTGGTACTCGCGGCCTTGAGGATTGGCGGAGCAGGAGAGTTCATGAAGGGCGTCGGCGGCAATCTGCCCGAGCATATCGCGGTGCACGTCGACGGTGGTAATCGATGGGTTGCTATATTCCGCCATGCGGGTGTTGTCGAAGCCGGTAACCGAAATGTCTTGCGGGACGCGGCAGCCGGCTTTGATCAATCCTTTGAGCACGCCGACGGCGGTAAGGTCGTTGACGGTCATGACGGCGGTGGGGCGCGGGGACAATTTAGCAATCGCCGAGCCCGCGGCTAGGCCGCCTTCATAACGCAAGTCTCCGGGGAGGGTGGGACCGGGTTCGAGTCCCAACGCGCGCATGCATTTTTTGTAGGCTTCGAGCCGCGCCTCGTTGGATTTGAGCCCCGGGCGGCCGGTGACGAAAGCGATGCGCTTGTGGCCCTGCTGGTGGAGGTAGTCCACGATTTGCTTTATACCCGAGAAGTAGTCGATGCGGAGCTTGCTGACGGAGCCACGCACGGGGGCGAGGTCGAGGAAGGTGACGGCGATTCTTCTTTGGGCCATTTCATCGATGAGGCGCAGGCTGACTTCCGAGGTCATGACGGCCACGCCGCGCACGCGGTGCTCCATCATGCGTTCGGCTGCCGCCCGCGTGCGGCGCGGATCGTAATTGGTATCGCTGAGGATGGCGTCGTATCCGAGCTCTCGCGCACGAGTTTCAAAACTCTTGATCACTTCGGGGAAAAAAGGGTTCTCGATATCAGACACAATGATGCCCAGGGTGCGGCTGTCGCGCGAAGCCAGGTGACGCGCATGAAGGTCGGGAAGATAACCGAGTCGCTTGACGGTGGAAAGGACGCGTAAGTGCGTGGTCCTCCCCACCTTTCCGGTTTTGTTCAAAACGTTGGAAACCGTGGCGGTGGAGACGCCGGCGGCTTTAGCGACATCCCGAATAGTGAGACCCATGGGTCGGCGATTCAACCGTTCGCGGGCAAGATTTGCAAAGTTACCGCGAAGTGCGGCGGTAAGGATTCGAAGTATACGCGGGGTGGGCGGCAATATAAATCAGAAAAAGCGCTTGACAGTATGAATGAAACGGTGTATCACGGGCTTACTAGGTTAAGCGTTTAAGCGGTGCGGTTGCTGGGAAAAAGGGGTTTGCTTCGCTTCCTTTGTATGCATTTGGGAACCAAAAAACCGACGTTTGCGCGGTGACGTAGAAAACGTTTGCTCGCGGTGGGCTCGTTCGGCGTGTTGGACGGTGGTCCGGTCCATTCCTTCGAGGGGACTTGGCGGGCAACTTGGGCCACGGTAACTGTAGCGATAACGCGTGGGGCTGCTTCGAAATGGCGCTTTGGGGTGCTGAGGAGGAAGGGTTATGAGAGGAAAGAGTATTGCGTCTTGGGTGGTGCGAGTGATGTTGGCGACGATCGCTGGGGTGGTGCTGTACGGCGCGCAGCCGCTCTACGCACAGGTGGACACGGGGAGCATTTTGGGGACAGTCACGGATGCCTCGGGCGCGGCGGTGAACAGCGCCAAAGTCACGTTGACGAACGAGGGCACGAACGCCGAGTTGACGACCGTCACGGGTTCGGATGGAGCCTACAAGTTTACGCCCGTCAGGATTGGTAGTTACAAGGTCACCGCCTCCTTGCAGGGGTTTCAAACACTTATAGAGACCGGCGTAACAGTAAACGTCGGCCAGAACGTGGTGGTGGATTTTGCGCTCAAGCCGGGATCCGTAAGTCAGACGATTGAGGTCGAGTCCAGCGTTCCTGTCCTGGAAACACAGAGTGGGGCCGTAGGTCAGGTCGTCGACGCGCGCAGCGTCAATGACCTACCTCTTAACGGGCGAAACTTCACGTTCCTCGCACAACTCGGGGCCGGCGTGAATACGCCGCAAGCTGACACGCGCGGCAACGCCGCCAGTGGCGCGTTCTCTGCAAATGGTCTTCGGCCGGCCCAGAACAATTACTTACTAGATGGCATCGACAACAATTCCGATACCGTGGACTTCCTCAACGGCACGAATTTCGTCGTTCTTCCTCCAGTCGATGCGATTCAGGAGTTTAAGGTGGAGACGTCCGGTTTCAGTGCGGAGTACGGCCGATCCGGCGCTGCGGTGTTGAACGCGACCATCAAGTCCGGCACGAACCAGCTTCACGGGGCGGCTTGGGAGTTTTTCCGCAATGACAAGCTCGACGCCGCTGATTTCTTTGAAAATGCTGGCAATGTGCCGAAGGGTGAATTGCGCCAGAACCAGTTTGGCTTTTCCGCGGGCGGGCCTGTGGTGATCCCGCACGTTTTTAACGGCAAGAACAAGGTTTTCTTTTTCGGCGACTACGAGGGGCTGCGGAGAATTCAGGGAACAGTTCTTCAGGGGTCAGTACCAACCGCAAATGAGCGGGTCATCAACAGCTCAGGGTTCTTGAACCTTTCTGACCTCATCAACCTGCAGAGCGGAACGCAGACAGACGCCTTGGGCCGCACGATGCCGACGGGAACCGTGCTCGACCCTGCCACGACACGACAGGTATCTCCCGGGGTATTTGTCCGCGACCCCTTCTGTATAGGACTCGGCACTTGCCCGGCAGGTACGACAGATTTTACGACACCAAGCGTTCGCGCCGTACTGAACCAGATTCCTGCCGGGCGTTTGGACCTTAACGCACTAAAGCTTTTGAATCTTTATCCATTGCCGAATGGGGCTGGACTTTCCAACACTTTTACCAATTCACCGAAGCTCGATGAACACCGCAATGCGTTTGATTCTCGCCTGGACATCAATTTCAGTCAGAAAGACACATTGTTCTTCAGATTCAGCTATGTGGACGATCCTCAGCTCATTCCCGGCATTTTTGGTGGCGTGGCTGACGGGGGAGGTTTCCAACAAGGCAATCAGACAGCGAACGCACAGCAGAGCGCCTTGGGCTACACTCATACTTTTTCGCCGACGCTCGTAAACGTCGTTCGGGCAGGATTGAACTACCTGCACACTAGCCGGTCCTCTCCTGAGGCCAACAATCTAACAAATATTCCGCTCACCTATGGAATTCTGGGTGTCCCTCAGGACCAATTAAACGGAGGTCTTCCGGCGTTCGGAATCAACGGGCTTGCGACGCTCGGCAGCAACGCATTTTTGCCTTCTGACGAGGTTAGCTCGACATTCCAACTCACGGACGACGTGACCAAGATTTATGGCAAACACACGTTCAAGATGGGGTTTGAATGGCAGCACGTGAAGTTCTCCACGCTGCAGCCACCCTGGTCTCGCGGGGAGTTTGATTACAACGGCAACTACACCGACATCCCCAACGACGCACATAGCAACACGGGTATCGCGAATTTCGTGTTGACTCCCACGGCGTCAACCGTCCCAGGTGGAGTGGATTTCCTCGGTGGACCGACGCAAATCTACCTCTCCAACATCTCCCTCACAGACAACGGCAAGAACTACTACGGCGGCTATCTCAACGACGACTGGAAGATTACTCCCAGGCTGACCGTTAACCTTGGCATCCGTTACGATTTCTTCGGTTTGGTTTTCGAACATCACGGCAATCAAGCGAACTTCATTCCTTCGGGCGGCCCTCTGAACGGGCCAACCTATTTACTGCCGGGAAGCGATTCCTGCGCCAACACGGCTGTCTCCGTGAGCTTCACAAACTTACTCGCTACAGACGGCATTCAGTGTGATGCAACGAATGCTTACGGCAAGGGGCTTGGGAATTCGCAGAAGACCAATTTCTCTCCCCGTTTCGGATTTGCCTACCAGGCGAGTCCCAAGTTGGTTGTTCGAGGCGGGTTCGGCATTTTCTACAACGGCTTTGAGAACCGCGGTTTTTCTCCCAACCTGGGTGAAAACTATCCCTTCCAGTTCAATTTCTCCTATGGTGACAGCAGTCATGGAACTGCGACCATTCCATCCCAAATCAGCACACCGTATCCAACGTGCGCTGCAACTGCGACGACCGGAGGCGTTCCGACATTTGAAACGGGCTTTTCTTGCAACTCGCTTAGCCCGCTCGCGGTCGCCGCAAACGGCCTGACGTTGCGCGGAATCCAATTCAATTACCAGACGCCTTACTCGATGGGCGGCAACCTCACCTTGCAGTATCAGTTGACTCCATCGATGTCCGTGCAGGCAGCTTACGTGACCTCATTGGGCAGGCATTTGGAGGTTTTCCCAAGCTCCAACAACGTCTCCCAAATCTTGCCGGCTAACTTGCCAACCGGCGAATCGGAGTCGCAATTCCTGCCGTTTAAGGACTTCAGCCCGGGTGCAAGTTACGCGGCTACTGAAGGAGACAGCATTTACCATGGATTGCAGACGAAGCTCGAAAAGCAGTTTGCTGGTGGGCTTAACTTCCTGGCCACCTATACGTGGTCAAAGACAACTACGGACGCCGGAGACCTGTTGAACGGGGGCAGCCTTGCCGGTTTCCGGGCTCCCTCTGTTCCAGGGTTTGGAATCCAGGGCGACTATGGATTGGCTGACTTCGACATCCGAAATGTCTTTCACTTCAGCGGTGGGTATCAAATCCCGGTTGGCAAGGGCAAGCATTTTATGTCTGACGCCAGCGGTGCGGTGGACAAACTCGTTGGTGGATGGAGCGTGCAGTGGATCGCCACACTTCAGGGTGGCCAGCCCATCACACTCTCCTGTCCGAACGGTACAACGACCGGGACAGGCTGCTACGACCTGATTGTGAAGGGGCAGCCTTTGGATCTCGGTTTGCACACCGATTCACTGGGAAAACTTAGCTGGTTTGGAAACCCGAAAGCATTCGCCCAGCCACCGGCCTGCACTCAAACAGCGATAAACGCGCCGCTTGTCAATTGTGCACTTTCCGCTCTGGGAGGCGGCCCAGCACAGGTGCCGGGGCCAGGTTTCCATCGGCTTGATTTCTCCATCTTTAAGGAAATCCCCATTAACGAACGGATGCGCTTCCAATTCCGCACGGAGATATTCAACATTTTCAACCACCCCAACTTTAACTCTCCCGGGTTCGGCGGCAACGGCGTTGTCGCCATCTCCGGCTCAACCGATTTTAGTAATCCGCACTTCGGGGAAATCGGATCCACGCGCGATGCTCCGTACGACGCGCGGCAGATTCAGTTTGCCCTGAAGTTCTACTATTAGTCGAGGCACTCACAACTCCCCGCGGAAGGCTGGCAGCAAGCCTTCCGCGGGGAGTTTCTTTTTCCGCTCATGTTCTTTCGTTCCATCGTGTGGTGGTACGCTACGAATATCGTGCTCCAACGAAAACGCGCAATCCGGTTCGCACCCCTGGTTATGCTTGCCTGCGCTACGGCAAACGCAGCGATCCCACCGCAACGTCAAGACTTGGATCGCGAATTCCAGGCAGCTGTGGCGCAATACGACGCTGGCCACTACCGCGAAGCCGCCGCGCAATTGGAGAAGCTCTTGCCCAGCGTGCCGAAGAGCTTTGAGGTTCGTGAACTCCTCGGCTTGGTGTACTCCGCGGAATCGCAGGACGCCAAGGCCACCGCGCACCTCTCCGAGGCCGTGCGCTTGAAGCCAGATTCGGCGGCCGCGCGCACCAACTTGGCCGCCAACCTCTCGCGGCTGGGGAAATTTTCCTTGGCGGAAGAGCAGTTTAAGAAGGCGGCGGAGCTGGAGCCTGAAACGTTTGACACCAATCACAACCTCGGAGAGGCTTACGTGCGCTCCGCGAAAATCCCCGAAGCCGTTCCCTTCCTAGAAAAAGCTCAGCGAATCAATCCTTTCTCCTATGATAACGGCTACGATCTTTCTCTCGCGTATATTCAAACCGGGCGGCTGGTGGACGCGCGCGCGCAGCTCCACGACCTGTTGAAGCGCAAAGAAACCGCCGAGCTGCACAATCTGCTCGCCGAGGTCGAGGAAAAGGACGGCAGATTTGTGGATGCGGCGAATGAGTTCGAACTCGCCGCGCACATGGAGCCCAGCGAGAGCAACCTCTTCGATTGGGGCAGCGAGCTTTTAATTCACCGCACGCTGCAGCCGGCCATCGATATTTTTCAGCAGGCCACCGCGCGGTATCCCAATTCGTCGCGGCTGGCGATCGGTCTGGGGATGGCGCTCTATTCGCTCGGCAAATACGACGACGCGGTCAAGTCCCTGCTCAAGGCCGCCGATCTGAATCCCGCGGACCCGCGCTGCTATCCGTTTCTTGCAAGAGCTTACGACAGTTCGCCAAGCCAGGCCGACGAGGTCATCGAACGCTTCCGCCGCTTCTCCGAGCTGCAACCGCGCAACGCACAAGCGCTCTACTACTACGCCATGAGCCTATGGAAAGGAAAACGCGCGCAAGATCCCGGCATGGATCTCCACCAGATCGAAACGCTCCTGAAGAAGTCCATCGATCTCGAGCCGAAACTCGCGGACGCGCATTTGCAACTGGGCAATCTCCACTCTGACCAGAACAAATATGCCGAAGCGATCCCCGAATACTTGCGCGCGATCAAATTGAACTCCGATCTCGCCGACGCGCACTATCGTTTGGCGCAGGCCTACGTTCGCACGGGCCAGAAAGAGCTGGCGCAACCGCAATTTGAGGTCTATCAAAAGCTTCGCGCCGAGCATCTCGCTGATCTCGATAAACAAAAAGCCGACATTCGTCAATTCGTCTATTCGGAGAAAGAAGGCCTTGCGGCAAAGCAATAATTTCGAGCACTTTTTGGTTTTTGTGGGGGCGGTAAAGCTATGAATTTGAACGGTTTAGATTGGCCAAGGGAAGCCTTGACTTCACCGCCCCTGAGTCGTAGGTTTACGGAAAGCCACTGAAAACTGACATGACATTTCGCTCTTCCTCTCTGCTTGAAAGAAATCCACTGGCCGCTCGATGGGCTTCCAGCCCGCTAGAACTTTCGCGCCAGCTCGCTTTCAACCGCCGCGATTTTCTGCGCACCGTCGCGGGAGTCGCCCTCGGCAGCACGCTGATGGGCTCAAGCTCCTTCGCGCTGAGCGGCGCCGCACAGAAAAAAAGAAAGGTCGTCGTCATCACCTTTGGCGGTGGCGCTCGCGACCAGGAAACTTTCGCGCCCGAGGGCCAGGAAAACATCCCGCACTTGATGCGCGAACTGATTCCGCAATCCACTTTTTTCACGCAAGTGGTGAATCGGGGAATCCTCGGCCACTACGTCGCGACGGCGAGTCTGGCCACCGGCGTCTACGAAACGGTGAACAATTTTGCTTCTCTTCCGCCGGAACACCCCACGGTGTTCGAATACTTTCGCAAGGATCTGAAGCGACCCCCGTCCGATGCCTGGGTCGTGGCCCCCAGCAATGGCTTCAACCGTATCGGCGAAAGCAATCACCGCTCCTATGGTTCTGGTCTGGGCGCGAGCGTGATTTTGCCGAAACATTTGCTCACCGCTGCCACGTCCGGCCGCAATGCCGACTACGAGCATCTCCTGCGCGACAACTACGAAACTCCTCTCTACACTCCCCAACTGGCCGGCAACGAATTCGAATTGCAGCAATTGCAAAACATGCTGAAGCTCTCCGTCGACGATTTCAAAGCGCACGCCCGCACGCTCTCCAGTCCCGACGAACTCTCGGTCTACATCGTGCGCCAGTTGATGCGCCAGGTGGCGCCCAGCCTTCTTTGGATCACCATGCACGACATCGATATCGCGCACGCGGGCGCGTACTCGCTTTACATCGACGGCATTCGCCGCACCGACCGCCTCTGCGCCGATATTTGGAAAACCATCCAGAGCGAACCCGAATACGCCGGCAACACCACACTCTTCATTCTTCCCGACTTTGGCCGCGACTCCGACGACGATTCCGGCGGCAACGGCTTCCAGCATCACCGCACGGGAGATGCGCTCTCCCGCACGACGTGGATGATGGCCCTGGGCGCGGGTGTTCGCGAAGGATTGGTATTCGACAGGCCGATGGAGTCCACCGATCTTGTGCCGACGCTCGGCTCGATGATGGGATTTTCTGCTTCGCTCTCGCAAGGTAAACCCATCGCGGAGTTGCTGTAGCCATGGTGCCCGCCGACCTGAAGCCCGAGCATTTCGCCGGCTATCCGCCGGAAGCCAGAAAACTCGTAACGAATTTCGTCAGCACGTTGCAAAGAGTCCCGCTGGCCTTTTTGCCCAGTCTGTTGAGAGAAGCCATCGAATTCGATTTCAAGTTCCCCGCGGAGCGCAAGGCGTTGCAGAAGGAACTTGCGAACCTGAGTTCGCTTTCTGGCGAACAATCGAAGGACTGGCTCCGGGGATTCGCGCAAATTCGCATCTCTTCACAGCTGGAAAATCTCGATTGGGTCAATGCGCCGGGCCAGTTTGTCGAGCAGCTATCGGCCTACCTTTGGACGACTCATCAGCTGGATGCTTTCCGTACTGCAGCGCTTGCCTACGCAGAGCGTTTGCACGCCGCCGTCCCGCTGGAGCCTCCGCCGATGCCGCGTCTTGGAATCACCGTGATCGGCCAGGGAGTTACCGCATATCAGGAGCCGCTTTTTCGCAAGCTGCGTCCGCACGGCGCGTACTTCAGTCAGGTCAATGCCGAGAATGGCCTGAATTCGCTGCTGGAGACAGTCTCGGCGCGAGCCAAAGCTCATCCCGTTCCGTACGGCCATTGGTACGTTGATGGCGGACAGGAAGCCAAGTACGATCTCGCTCTAACCTTTGTTTCGTATCACGCGCTGGAACCGGTTCGCGCGGCATTGTCGGGCAAGCTGCGCGCCGAAATCGAAAAACCTGGGATGGGACCTGAAGCGCTTCGCACGCTGATGGCTCAGATGCGCCCCGCCGATCTCGGTCTTGGAAAAGCGGGCGACCCCGTGCTGGATCGTTTTCAGGTCAAACTGCTTACTGAAGGTTCTGGAACGCAGGTCTTCAGCACCACGTTTGCACAATGGACCGCGCGAGAAGCGCTGCGCCGCGCGCAGCCTCTCACGCTGCTGGTGCGCTTCGCTCCGCGGCAGCGCCAGAAGCCCATGAACGAACTGCTTCTCGGCACGAATGACCCCGCCGATCTCGATCCCCTCGGTTCATTAGTCGACGCCGACTTCGGCGCGTATTACAACTGGCTCAATCAGCAACGACTGCCCGGTGCCGACCGGTCTTCGTTTGTGGTTTGGTTCGAAGGCCACAACGAAGCGGTTGCCATCGGCCCAACTTTGCCACACGGCACCGAATCCAAGACGCCTACCAACTTACGGCAGATCTTGGACTGGGCGAGCTGACGATATCGCCTCGCTGGGTTCCGCTCACTCGCCCTCCGCAAATTCTCCTTCGGGCTGCGGCAGCCTGTCGCCATCTTTTGCGAACCACACGTACAAGGTAGGGAGCAGGAAGATGCTCAAGAGCAGTGCGCCAATCAATCCGCCCACGATTACGATGGCGAATGGACGCTGCGAGTCCGAACCGATGCCGCGGGACAATGCGGCCGGCAAGAGGCCGAGCGTGGCGACGAGCATCGTCATCATGATAGGACGTAGCCGGAGCACAGCCCCGTCGACAGCGGCGTCTTCGATGGAGTGGCCGCGCGCGCGGAGTTGGTTGATGTACTCCAGCAGGATCACGCCGGTTTGCACAGAAACGCCGAACAGTGCCAGGAAACCGACGCCCGAAGAAACGCTGAAGTGCGTGCCGGTGATGAGAAGAGCGAGCAGTCCTCCGATGGGCGCCATCGCTACGTTTCCGAGAAGGAGGAGCGCCCATTTGAACGAACGAAACATGGTGTAGAGAATGCCGAAAATCACCAGAAGGGTGAGCGGCACGATGACCAGAAGCCGGGCTTCGGCACGTTTTTCGCTTTCGTACTCGCCGGCCCAGTCGATGTGATACCCGCGCGGCAATTGGATCTGGGCATTTACTTTCTGGATTGCCTCTTCGACAGCCCCGCCAAGATCCCGCCCCCGCACGCTGTACTTGATGGCCACATACCGGTTATTTTCTTCACGGTAAATTTCCGAAGCGCCTTCTCGTTCTTCGATTCTGCAAAGTTGCGCGAGCGAAACTCGTTCGCCGGACGGCGAGAGCAAACGGATGTTTTCAATGGCTTCGCGCGAGTCCCGATATTGCGGAAGGTAGCGCATCACGAGGTCGTAGCGTCGCTCACCTTGCAACACTTGGGTGAAAGCGGTTCCGCCGACAGCCGTCTGAATCGCGTCTTGCACGTCCGCCACGTTGATCTGATGGCGCGCGGCCTGGACGCGGTCCACTGTAATGTCGAGATTCGGCTGCCCCAAGACTCGAAAGACTCCGAGATCCTCGACTCCGGCCACCTGGCGCATCGTAGTGACGATTTGATCGGCCATCGTATCGAGTTGCTTAAGGTCGTCGCCGTAAAGCTTTACCGCCAATTCACCTTTGACTCCGCTGACCGCCTCCTCCATGTTGTCCGCGATGGGCTGCGAAAAATTCCAGAGCACACCGGGAATTTTGTCCAGCTCGCGCTGCATCGCAGCGATCACTTTGTCTTTATCTTCGTGGAACACAGGGCGCCACTGTTCTTTAGGCTTCAAATCGACGAAATATTCCGTGTTGAAAAAACCCGTCGTGTCGGTTCCATCGTCAGGACGGCCCACCTGGCTGGTGCATTGCGTTACTTCGGGGAAAGAGCAAAGAAGCACGCGTGCCTGGTTCGCAAGCCGCGTGCCTTCCGTTGGCCCTGTGCTGGGCGCCAGCGTGCCACGCACCCAGAGCGCACCCTCATCCAGGTGCGGCAGGAACTCAGATCCGATGACCCCGCCCACGGTGAGATAGATGGCCGCGGCAAAGCCCAGCGCC